>Ga0209867_1000002_pt1 | contig 268359 bp, 276 predicted proteins | sample GWRWmT4_4Nov14_FD_187197 | JGI IMG/M metagenome (GOLD analysis project Ga0209867, IMG submission 187197) | Sand microcosm microbial communities from a hyporheic zone in Columbia River, Washington, USA - GW-RW T4_4-Nov-14 (SPAdes) (version 2) | ecosystem: Engineered > Artificial ecosystem >...
TATTGAGCGTCACGCCCTTCGAAAAAACCCCATTAAACCAAGCCTTTTTCGATGCGAGTTGCGAACCCTGCCTATATGATGCCGATAACCAGTTGCAGTTATTCAACTAACAACCGGACAGTAGTGGGTCTGACCCCTTTTTGGATCCCCATCTCGGCCTGTCACCCCGGATTTATTCCGGGGTCCAGGGTTCCAAATACAGGTCCATCCGCGCGGCTCCTGGACCCCGCAACAAGTGCGGGGTGACACGGAGTGTGCGGCGGGTAGAGCGTAAACCACGCCAACTTCAGCCCTAATTCTTCGCCTTGTCCACCAGCCGTGATTTGGCGATCCAGGGCATCATGGCGCGGAGTTTTTCGCCGACGTCTTCGATGCCGTGCTGGCCCATGCGGGCGCGCATGGCTTTGAAATTGGTCTGGTTGACCTTGTTTTCCAGCATCCATTCGCGGGTGAATTTTCCGGTCTGGATATCCTCCAGAACGGCCTTCATTTCCGCGCGGGTGCTGTCTGTCACCATGCGCGGGCCGGTGACATATTCGCCATATTCCGCGGTGTTGGAGATCGAATAATTCATGTTGGCGATGCCGCCTTCGTAAATCAGATCGACGATCAGTTTGACCTCGTGCACGCATTCGAAATAGGCCATTTCGGGGGCGTAGCCCGCATCGACCAGGGTGTCGAAACCGGCCTTCATCAGTTCGACCAGGCCGCCGCACAGCACGGTCTGTTCGCCGAACAGATCGGTTTCGCATTCTTCGCGGAAGCTGGTTTCGATGATGCCCGCGCGCCCACCGCCGATGGCCGAGGCGTAGGACAGGCCGATGTCATGGGCGTTGCCGCTGGCGTCCTGGGCGACCGCGATCAGGCAGGGTACGCCCGCGCCGCGCAGATATTCCGAACGCACGGTGTGACCGGGGCCCTTGGGCGCGATCATGAAAATGTCCAGGTCGGCGCGGGGTTCGATCAGATTGAAGTGGATGTTCAACCCATGCGCAAAGGCCAATGCCGCGCCCTGTTTCATGTTGGCCTTCAGGCTTTCTTCGTAAATGCCGGATTGCAATTCATCGGGCGTCACCATCATCATGACATCGGCCCATTTGGCGGCGTCGGACGGCGACATGACCTTCAGTCCATTGGCCTCGGCCTTGGATGCGGTTTTGGAGCCGGGCTTTAAGGCGACGGCCAGTTCCTTGACGCCGCTGTCTTTCAGGTTCAGCGCATGGGCATGGCCCTGGCTGCCATAGCCGATAATGCATACTTTTTTGGCCTTGATCAGGTTTACATCGGCGTCGCGGTCATAATATACGCGCATGGGTCTGGTTCCGTCTGTTGAGAGGTTGGATAAAGGATTATAGCGCCTCGGGGCCGCGAGAGATAGCGGCAACCCCTGTGCGCGACACATCAATCAGGCCCAAGGGCCGCATCAATTCGATATAGGCGTTGATCTTGGAGGGCGCGCCGGTCAGTTCAAACACAAAGCTGTTGAGCGTCGTGTCGACCACGCGGGCGCGAAAACTGTCGGCAATGCGCAGCGCCTCCATGCGTTTGTCGCCGGCGCCCTTGACCTTGATCAGGGCCAGTTCGCGTTCCAGCGGTTCGGTTTCCACGGTCAGGTCCACAACCCGGTGCACCGGCACCAGACGGTCGAGCTGCGCCTTGATCTGTTCAATCACCTGGGCCGTGCCGGAGGTGACAATGGTGATGCGCGAGGTGTGTTCCTGGGCGTCCACTTCGGCCACGGTCAGGCTTTCAATATTATAGCCGCGTCCGGCGAACAGGCCGATAACGCGCGCCAACACGCCCGCTTCATTATCCACCAGCACCGCCATGGTGTGGGTGCGGATGATTTCCGCCTGCGCAATTACCGGATCATAGGACATGGTTACACCAGCATCTTTCCGGCGGCCGACACCGTTTGTTCGCCCAGATCGCCCAGGATCATATTGTTGTGCGCCTCGCCCGACGGGATCATCGGGAAGCAGTTTTCGGTTTTATCGACGCGGCAATCAAACAGCACCGGGCGCTTGACGCTGATCATTTCCTTTATCGCATCATCCAGTTCATCGGGTTTGGTGGCGCGAATGCCGACCGCGCCATAGGCTTCGGCCAGTTTCACAAAATCCGGCAGCGAATCCGAATAGGAGTGCGAATAGCGTCCGCCATGCAGCAATTCCTGCCACTGGCGCACCATGCCCATATATTCATTGTTCAGAATGAAAATCTTGATCGGCAGTTCATACTGCACCGCCGTGGACATTTCCTGCATGGTCATCTGCACCGACGCCTCGCCGGCAATATCGATCACCAGACTGTCGGGATGCGCGATCTGTACCCCCACAGCGGCGGGCAGGCCATAGCCCATGGTGCCAAGCCCGCCCGAGGTCATCCAGCGGTTGGGGGCCTGAAAGCGGTAAAACTGCGCCGCCCACATCTGATGCTGGCCGACTTCGGTGGTGATATAGGTGTCACGGTCCCTGGTCAGGGCATAGAGCCGTTCAATCGCATGTTGCGGCTTGATCAGGTCTGTCGAATTTTTATACGCAAGGCAATTGCGCGCGCGCCATGTGGCGATCTGATCCCACCACGCCGCCAGCGCCGCCTTGTCCGGACGCAGCACTTTGGCTTTCCACACCTTGATCAAATCTTCCAGCACATGCGCCACATCGCCAATGATGGGAATATCCACGCGCACATTTTTATTGATCGAGGACGGATCAATGTCGATATGAATTTTTTTCGAATTTGGCGCGAACGCATCCAGGCGTCCGGTCACCCGGTCATCAAAGCGCGCGCCGACACAGATCATCACATCACAATCATGCATCGCATGATTGGCCTCCCAGGTGCCATGCATGCCCAGCATGCCCAGCCATTGCGCATCATCAGCGGGATAGGCCCCAAGCCCCATCAGGGTGGAGGTAATCGGAAAACCCGTGCTGCGCACAAATTCGCGCAGCAACTGGCTGGCCACGGGACCGGAATTGATCACGCCGCCGCCGGTGTAAAACAGCGGCTTCTTCGCAGTGGCGATCAGTTCGGCGGCTTGCTTGATGCGTTCCAGATCGCCTTTCACGCGCGGCTTGTAGGTGCGATGCGCCACATTGACCGGGCCAACATAATTTCCCAGCGCAAACTGCACATCCTTGGGAATATCCACCAGCACCGGACCCGGACGGCCCTTGGTCGCGACATAGAACGCCTCGTGCAGCACACGGGCCAGATCGTTCACATCCTTGACCAGATAATTATGCTTGGTGCAGGAGCGCGTAATGCCCACCGTATCGGCTTCCTGAAAGGCGTCGCTGCCGATCAGTTTGGTCGGCACCTGGCCGGTCAGCACCACCAGCGGGATCGAATCCATCAGCGCGTCTGTGAGGCCTGTCACCGCATTGGTGGCGCCCGGGCCGGATGTCACCAGCACCACGCCGGGCCTGCCGGTCGAACGGGCATAGCCCTCTGCGGCATGGGTGGCGCCCTGTTCATGGCGCACAAGCACGTGTTTGATGCGGTTTTCCTGACGGAAAATTTCATCATAAATCGGCAATACCGCACCGCCGGGATAGCCAAAGATGACTTCCACGCCCTGATCCTGCAACGCCTTGAGGACGATTTCCGCCCCGGTGATTTTTTCGCCGTTCATTTTCTTCGTCCAAATTCCCGGGGTGACACAAAGTGGACTGTCTGTAGAAACACAAATAACCCAATAAAACTATGAGCTTAATGCATTCACCCTAGCCGTGAGCGGCGCACAATAGAGATTGTGGCCTAATCGGTCAAGCCTGATTTTATAATTAATGAAAAGATTTCTTCAAAAAGTCTTTCTAAATCTTGCGTATCTGCCTTTTCCCACGCAATCATCTGATTTCTAATCCAGGTGAGCTGGCGCTTGGCGTACTGGCGGGTCGCGGTCTGGGCCTGTGCCAGCGCCGCATCGGGTTCCAGCGCCCCATAGAGCAGGCCGCGCAGCGGCGCCAGCCCCACCGCCCGGAACAGCGGCAGGTCCGGGTCCAGCCTTTTCGCCTGTGCCATTTCTTCAAACACCGCCACTTCGCGCAACACGCCTGCCAGCAGCATGGCCTCAAAGCGTTCGTCACATCTGGCATAGAGCTCGGAGCGTTCCGGCATCAGGGCGACATGCAGCACCTGACCGGAAAACAATGGCGGCGCGGGTTTTTCCTGCCATTCGGCCAGCGAAATACCGGTGCTGGCAAGCACTTCCCAGGCCCGCAGCAGGCGCTGTGGATCGCTCGGGCGCAGCCGCGACGCCATTTGCGCATCCACGCCTGCCAGTCTGGCGTGAAACGCCTCCGGCCCGATTTGCGCCATTTCCTGGCGCGCGGCGGCGCGAATATCCGGATCAATCTCCGGGATTGGCGCAATGCCTTCGGTCAAAGCGCGAAAATACAGGCCGGTGCCGCCCACCAGAATCGGCAATTGCCCCCGCGCGCAGATTTCATCGATGGTTCTGGCGGCCAATGCCGCCCATTCCCCCGCCGAACAGGGCTCATCCACCGCGCGAAACCCATACAGATGGTGCGGCACACGGGCCTGATCAACCACGCCAGGGCGCGCCGTCAGGATCGGCAATTCGCGATAGACCTGCATGCTGTCGGCATTCACAATGGCAGCACCCCCTTTGGGGGCCAGAGCCTCGGCCAGACGCAAGGCCAGAGCGGACTTGCCGCTGGCGGTTGGCCCTGCAATAAGAAGTGCGCGCTGTTGTGTCATTTTCAAACCTGAAGTTTCGAACCCATGCACCATATCATCACCCTGATCTGCAATCCGGCGAATGTCGTGCTCGACACCTCTATCATTGCGGACCTTGGCGAGGTACTGCAAAAGGCAGGCGGCTTGCCCTCGCGGATGGAATGGCTGAATGGGCCGGTCGCTGCCGAGATGGAATGCGCCGGGCTGGAACCCGCAGAAATCGAAGACATGCTGCGCGATGCGCTGGACGGCGAACCGGTCGATATCGTGGTGCAGCAGGCCGGCGAACAGCGCAAGCGCAAACTGCTGATCGCCGATATGGACAGCACCATCATCACGGTGGAGTGCCTGGACGAGCTGGCGGATTTTGCGGGCAAGAAGGCGGAAGTGTCCGCCATCACCGAACGCGCCATGCGCGGCGAACTGGTGTTCGAGGACGCCCTGCGCGAACGCATCGCCATTCTGGCGGGCCTGCCGGAAAGTGCGTTACACGATGCCTATACTGCGCGTGTGCGCCTGATGCCCGGCGCGCGCGAACTGGTGCGCACCATGGCGGCATTTGGTGCGCAGACCCTTCTGGTGTCAGGCGGCTTTACTTTTTTCACCGAACGGGTGGCGGCGGATGCAGGCTTTCATGCGCAGCGCGCCAATCGCCTGATTTTCGAAAATGGCCGTCTGAGCGGTGTGGCGGAACCCATTCTGGGACGCGAGGCGAAATTGCAGGCGCTGATTGAAACATGCGCCGCACACGCAATATATGAACATCAGGCCATAGCCATTGGCGACGGGGCCAATGACCTGTCGATGATCCAGGCGGCCGGCATGGGCGTGGCGTTTCACGCCAAACCTGTGGTGGCGCAAGCGGCGCGCGCGCGCATCGACCATGGTGATCTGACCGCCCTGCTATACCTGCAGGGCTATCGCGGCAGCGATTTTGTACGGGATTGAATAAGTTCTGATGCGCACGCAATTCAGCCCTGAACAGTTGCGCGCCCCCGGCATGGCGCAGTCTGAAAAGATTTTGCGCGCCTGTGTGCATTGCGGGTTTTGTAACGCCACCTGCCCGACATACCTTATAACCGGCGATGAAAATGACGGGCCGCGCGGGCGGATTTATCTGATGCGCGAAATGCTGCAAAGCAGCGCCGCGCCCGATGCGCGCACCGTGGCGCATATTGACGCTTGCCTGTCGTGTCTGGGCTGCGCCACCACTTGTCCGTCGGGCGTGGATTATATGCGCCTTGTGGATCATGCGCGTGTGCATATTGAGACACAGTACCCGCGGCCAGTTTTTGATCGCATGTTTCGCGCTGCGCTTAATTTTGTGCTGCCGCACCCGGCGCGGTTTGCATTTGCCGTGCGGTTGGGGCGGCTGGCTGCGCCATTTGTGAATATTATGCCTAAGCGGCTGGCGCGGATGGTCGCGATGGCAAAACAGATTTCCGGTATGGCGCTCCCCCCACCCCGGCCCTCCCCACGAGGGGGAGGGGGAAGACTGGATCGCGGGTGTAAAACCCCTCCCCCTTGTGGGGAGGGGTTTGGGGTGGGGGGCGACACGAGGAAACTGCGTGTCGTTCTGCTGAACGGCTGCGTACAGCCGGTGCTGGCGCCGGAAATCAATGCTGCAACCATCCGCCTGCTGACGCGCCTTGGCGTTGAAGTTGTTGTGCCGGAAAGTGCGGGCTGTTGCGGCGCGCTGAGCCACCATTTGGGGAAAACAGACGCCGCCATGCAGTTTGCCCGCGCCAATATACGGGCCTGGATGGCGTGTGCAAACAGCGGCGGACTGGATGCGATCCTGATCACCGCATCAGGGTGTGGAACACAGGTAAAGGATTACGGGCATATGCTGCGCGACGACACGACGTACACGGAATATGCGGCGCACATATCCGCCATCACCCAGGACATCAGCGAATTTCTGTCTGATCTTGATTTGCCGGAACCCGCACACAGGCAGAATGTTCGCGTTGCCTATCACGCCGCCTGTTCGCTGCAACATGGCCAGAAACGCAGTGGCAAGGTTGAAAGCCTGTTACAAAAAGCGGGCTTTGAAGTGGCTCACCCGCGTGATGCGCATCTGTGCTGCGGGGCGGCGGGCAGCTACACCTTATTGCAGCCGGAAATGAGCGAACGTCTGGCGGCCCGCAAGGCGGAAAATCTGCTGGCGCTACAGCCGGATTTTATCGCCACCGGAAACATCGGCTGTCAGGTGCAGATTGCGGGCGCCGCGCAAACCCCCACCCTGCATTGGGTGCAGTTGCTGGACATGGCGCTGAACGGCCCGGATTAATCCACCAGCGGCAGATGCGTTGCAAACCACGCATTGAGTGGCGCAAACGCGGGGTGCTGCAAGTCCTGGCGCAGATAAGCGCGTACCCGGGGAATTAATTTCAGATAAGCGGGTTTGTTGTCGCGTTTGGCGAGGCGTGCGAAAATTCCCAGAATTTTGCAATTGCGCTGCGCGCCCGCAATCGCATAGGCGGTGCGGAACGCGGCGTCATCAAATGTGCGATCCGCCGCTTTGGCGGTGGCGCAATAACGGTCCAGCATGTGCATCCGCAAAGCTGGCGGCACATCGCGGCGCGCATCTTCCAGCAGGGACACAAGATCATAGGCGGGGCTGCCCAATAGCCCATCCTGAAAATCGATCAGCCCGACCCGCGCAATACCCGTGCGCTGCGGCAGCCAGAACAGGTTCTGCGCGTGATAATCGCGCAGTACCAGCACCGGGGTTGCTGGTTGCGTCAACGCAAAATAATGCCGCCAGTGCGCCACATATTCATCGCGCGCGGCGTCGCCCAGCGCCTTGCCCGTCACCACCGGCGCATACCATTCGCTGAGCAGCAATATTTCCGCTTCCTGCGCCCCGGCGTCATAGCTGCTTAACAGATAGCCGCCGCCATCGCCCACCGTCAAACTGTGCGGGACCGGGGCCGCATGCAGGGCCAGCAGCACATCAATTGCCGCCGCATATAGTTGTGTCTCGTCCGCGCCTTCGGGTATCGCCGTTGCGAACAGATCATCGCCCAGATCTTCGAGCAGCAACAAGCCGCGGGTCAAATCCGCCGCCAGAATTTCCGGCGCACTCAGTCCCAATCCGCGCAAATGGTTTGCAACGCCCACAAAGGGGCGGCAATCGGTCGCCAGATGCGCCACGGCATTATAGGCCGCCGCCTGGGGCGAGCGAAGCTGATCGCCGCCGGGGGGCGCATTCATCAGCATGGCTTTGCCCTTTGCCCCGGTCAGGCGCTGATAGCTGCGATAGCCCGCATCATCGGCAAGCGGTGTGCGCATGGCGCCGCCCCATCCGGCGCGGTTCACAAATTCAATGATTTCCTGTTCGCGTTCAGACATTTTGCATCCGTTTTACCCAACTGCCATATCCCACCAGGCGCATGCACCGCCTGGTATCCTCAAAGCCTGCATCGGCGGGGATTTCAAGATAAATCTCCAGCCGGTCCGCAGGCAGCAAGGGCCCCAGCCGTTCGGGCCACTCAACCAGACTGACGCCGGTGGCAAAGGCCTCTTCCAGGCCCAGTTCCCAGGTTTCATCCGGCGCGGCGAGACGGTACAGATCAAAATGCCACAGGCCTAGCTGCCCGATCTGGTATTGCTGCACCAGCGAAAAGGTCGGGCTTGGCACTTCTTCCACTATGCCCAATGGCGCCTGCAGGGCATGGATCAGCGCCCGGGCAAAGGCGGTTTTACCCGCGCCCAGCCCGCCAAACAGCGCCACCACATCGCCAGCCTGCAACAGGGGACCAAGACGGACCGCCAGCGCAGCGGTGGCCGCCATGTCCGGCAGATCAAAGTCGCGTTCCGCCATCGCCGCATTTTTCTGAAAATCCGCCATATTTGCACGTGTGCTTCTACTTGATTTGCAGGCCCGCATGACCGATGTTGTGCAACTGATATTCAACAACGAACATGGATTACATATGTCTACGACACCTGGCGCCACCCTGACTACCGACATTGCCATTATTGGCGCGGGCCCTGTAGGCCTGTTTGGCGTATTTGCCGCCGGGATGCTGAATATGAAAACCGTGGTGATTGATTCACTGGAACTGGCGGGCGGCCAGTTAACCGCGCTGTATCCGGAAAAGCCGGTGTTTGATATTCCCGGCCATCCCTCGATCGAGGCGCAGGAACTGATCGTCAATCTGCAAAAACAGGCAGAGCCGTTTCATCCGGTCTATCTGCTGGACCAGCAGGTGATGACCCTGGAGAAACTGCCTGACGGCGCCAGCCATTACTGGAAACTGACCACCAGCAAGAACAGCATTGTCCACGCCAGGGCGATCATCATCGCGGCAGGCGTAGGCGCGTTTGGCCCCAACCGCCCACCGGTCGAAAAGCTCGATATTTATGAGGCGACCGGCAATGTGCATTATCTGGTGAAAAAGCGCGAAGCGTTTCGCGGCAAAAAACTGGTCATCGCAGGCGGCGGCGACAGTGCGGTGGACTGGGTGATGTCGCTGAAGGAAATTGCGGCGCGTGTTTCCATTGTGCACCGGCGTGACGGGTTTCGCGCCGCCGACGCCAATGTCGACAAAATGCGCGCCTGGGCGGCGGCGGGCGAAATCGATTATGTCGTGCCCTATACGGTCAAATCCCTGCATGGCGATGGGGCCAGGCTGAGCGGCGTCGAGGTGGAAAGCAAATCCGGCAACCGCATTCTGGAAGCCGATCATTTTCTGGCGTTTTACGGCCTGTCCAACAAGCTGGGGCCAATCGCCGAATGGGGCCTGGATCTGGATAAAAAACATATCCATGTCGATCCCGCCACCTGCGCCAGCAATATTCCCGGCATCTTTGCGGCGGGCGACATCGCGCTTTATCCCGGCAAGCTGCATCTTATTCTGGCGGGATTTTGTGAAATCGAAATGGCCTGTCATGCGGCCTATAAAATCGTACACCCGGATGTGGAGCTGAAGTTCGAATATTCGTCGGCTAAGGGTGTGCCCGGATCGCCGGGGTCTCCGGCGGCTGACTGACCGGGCGGCCATTCGATTCGGCTATCACATTAACGGGCAGATTGCAGATAACCTTTGTGCCCTGATTAAGCTCGGATTCCACCTCTACCCAGCCGTCATGCAGTTCAACCAGGCTGCGCACCAGCGACAGGCCAATGCCCGCGCCCTGTTCCTTGCCTTTTGCGGAACGGGATTCGAAAGAGTTGAACATATTGTCCTGGTAATTCCGGTCAATGCCAACGCCTTTGTCCCGGACCCATAGCTGGCATATTTGGCGGCCATCGGGCGCAATATGCCAATTGGCGCCGATGACGATTTCATCGCCTGCTGAGGAAAACTGAATGGCGTTCGACATCAGATTAAACATCACCTGTTTAATACGCCGCGTATCAGCAAAAATGAAACCAATATCGGCCGGGCAATCCAGTATCAGCGTTATATCGGATTCCCGCGCGCGCTGACGTGATAGCTCGCGTACAGATAATAACAATCCCCGTACATCCAGTTCGCCCCGCGACAGGGACATATGCCCGGCTTCAATGGTTGCAAGATCAATCACGTCATTTACCAGCGTCAGCAGATGATGCGAGGCCTCCAGCAATCCCTGCGAATATTCATGCTGGCGTTCATTCAGCGGGCCAAAAAATTCATGTTCCAGAATTTCTGCAAAACCGATAATCGAGTTGAGCGGGGTGCGGAACTGGTAGGAAATATGCGTGATGAATTCAGATTTCAGCCGGTCTGTCGTCTCCAGCGCGTCATTGCGCTCGCGCAGGGCATGCTCTATCTGGGCGGAACTTGTAACGTCTGTGAAGCTCAGCATGCTGCCGCCATCGGGCAGTGGCACGACCATGCAATCAACAACCGAATTATCATTGCGCTGAAAGCGCATCAGGTGCATTTCCCGCGTGGTGTCAGCGCCCGTTATGCGCGCCTTGATCTGATCCCAACCATCCAGTTCAGGCACTGACGCCTGATATGCTGGCAACAACTCATCAATATGCGGATGACCAGCCATGTGTTTTTCATCTATATTCCAGATGCGCAGAAAGGCCGGATTATACAGGCTGATCCGGCCATCAATGCCAAACACCACGACGCCCTCCTGCAGGCTATTCAGCGTTTCAAGCTGCACCTTGGACAGCGCATTCAGGGACCGTTCCAGGCTCAGCAATTCGGTCAAATCTTCATACAGAACAAATAATCCGCCCTGTGGGCGCGCCTGGGTTACGACGCGCAGGGTGCGCTCATTTGGCAGTTGCCAGATTTCTTCCTGGCTGTCGATCAGATTTGAATAACAGCCAAGCTGCTTTTTCTTCCAGGCCGGGAAATCGGCCTGTTCCGGAATGCGGCGTGATTCGCGCATCGCTTCCAGAACTTCGCCATGATCAGGACCGCCTGCCAGCCAGTCGGCAGGCAGGCTCCAGAGATCGGCAAAGCTCTGATTAAAGAACTCCAGCGTGCGGTCAGGCGAAAAAATTGCCACCGGCGTATGCAGCAGGTTAAGACTGGCGCGCTGCGCCGCCAGTTGCTTGCGGACCTCGCTTTGGGCGTCGTCAATTTCGGTCACATCAACAGCAATGCCAACGCTGCCCTGACCGGAAATTACCTCAAAAAGATCCAGTGTGCGCCGCTGACCCGAAATAACCGTCCGTAGACGGTGCAAATTTACAGGATCTCCTGTTTCCAGCAATGCGCGCCGGTCGATCAATTCTTCCCCGCGCACCACCACAGCTTCGACAGATGGGATATCGACGGCGCGGCAATAAGCCGCATTGACCCAATTCAGGCGGCCATTAATATCGCGGCGCCAGGCGGGATAGGGAATGCCGTTTATTGCGTCGCGCAGAAAATCCCGTTCTTCCAGCGTTTCCGTCAAGGCGTCGCGCAGGGTGATGATTTCCTTGAAGGCCTCACTGACATCCGAAATGGACAGGGCGGTTCCGGCCGCAACCGGTTTTCCACTGCATGCCAGGGTGCGATCATCCCTGCAGAAAAGCGGGAAGGCGAAACCTGTTCCCTTATCCTGCAATATCCGTATGGCCTCCTGCAATTCGGCCTGTGATGTCGCGGTCAGCCCCGTGCAAAAGGCGGAAAAAGCGTGCTCGCCATTCATACCGGTATAGGCCGCGCCATCCGTATAGACCCGCAGGGCGCCATCCCCGTCCCACAGGAACAGGGTGCCCGAATCAGTATTCAGCAGCGCCTCCAGCGTTTCCAGTTGCGCCTGTAACCGCGTGGCAGTACGCATCTGCTGGCGCCATTGCGCAGTCGCGGCACGGCCCTGACGCCAGGCATACAGGCCGGCGCCGCCGGCAAGCGCGGCGATGGCCAGCATCAGTAGCGGGATATATTCTTGCAATTGCCCCATAATGCCGCCAGCCTTGCCCGGCAATGGTTAACAGAGTGTTAACAGATGCCGGATATGGCCCTAATAGCGGTATTGCTCTGCCTTGAATGGCCCATTTGGGTTTAGCCCAAGATAATTGGCCTGCTTGTCCGACAGCGTGGTCAATTGCACCCCAAGCTTGCCCAGATGCAGACGGGCAACCTTTTCGTCCAGATGCTTGGGCAGCACATAAACGCGCTTTTCGTATTTGGACGCATTGCGCCACAGTTCTATCTGCGCCAGCACCTGGTTGGTGAACGAGGCGCTCATTACAAAGCTGGGATGGCCGGTGGCGCAACCCAGATTGACCAGCCGTCCTTCGGCCAGCAGAATCATCCGCTTGCCATCCGGAAACAGAACCTCATCGACCTGGGGCTTGACGTTTTCCCATTTGTAATTGCGTAAGCTCGCCACCTGAATTTCCGAATCAAAATGGCCGATATTGCAGACAATCGCGCGGTCTTTCATCATGCGCATATGTTCCAGCGTGATCACATCCACATTGCCGGTGGCGGTGACGAAAATATCGCCCAGGGGCGCGGCCTGTTCCATGGTGACGACCTGATAGCCTTCCATCGCCGCCTGCAAGGCGCAGATCGGATCAATTTCAGTAACCATCACCCGCGCGCCCTGCGAACGCAGCGACGCCGCCGAACCTTTGCCCACATCGCCAAAACCGCACACGACAGCCACTTTTCCCGCCATCATCACATCGGTGGCGCGCTTGATGCCGTCGACCAGACTTTCGCGGCAGCCATACAGATTATCGAATTTCGATTTCGTCACGGAATCATTGACATTGATCGCCGGGATTTTCAGCGTTCCCGCCTTCGCCATGTCATAGAGGCGCAGGACGCCGGTGGTGGTTTCTTCCGACACGCCTTTTACATCATTCAGCAGATCGGGATATTTGTCATGCATCAGCCGGGTCAGATCGCCGCCATCATCCAGCAACATGTTCGGCTTCCAGCCGCCGGGGCCGGTAATGGTCTGTTCCAGGCACCATTCATATTCTTCTTCGGTTTCGCCCTTCCAGGCAAACACCGGAATGCCGACCGCCGCAATGGCCGCCGCCGCCTGATCCTGGGTCGAGAAAATGTTGCAGGACGACCAGCGGATGGTCGCGCCCAGATCGATCAGGGTTTCGATCAGCACCGCCGTCTGGATGGTCATATGCAGACAGCCGATAATGCGCGCGCCGGCCAGCGGCTTTTGCCCGTGAAATTCCTGGCGCAGGGCCATCAGCCCCGGCATTTCGGTTTCGGCGATGGTGATTTCCTTGCGTCCCCAGGCCGCCAGTGACATATCGGCGACTTTATAATCCTGTGCTGCGGCCATCTGGCGGCTCCTGTGTTCGTTTGAAAGGGGGCGCGAAGTATATAAGCCCAAGCTGTTAACGCGGGCTTATAGCAAGCCCGAAAGCCCGGCGCAAGCCATACATAAAGAAATCTTTATATTGTTATGTATATTGGGGAAGCGTCGTGTTTTTTACTCTTTGCTGAAACGGCTGCTGACCTGATTACCCATCTTTTGGGGGATTAATTATGTCGAAAGGTAAAGGAAGCTGGCGCGCCGCGGGACGATGTTCGATAACCTGCTCAACAACATATTCTGTTCGCAACCCCTCTCCCGTGCGCTTCTGGGTGACACGTACATCACAAAGCAGGATATCGCCTTTGGCAAAAGCGATCTGGTTCGCGTCGACGCGCTGCAAAAACGACTGATCTTCGATCAGGGCGCTGATCTGTGTATTGCCATCGAACAGACGCCACTTATTATCTTCTTTGAACGCCAATGAAATGATTGAGAATGCGGAACGTCTTGTTTCCTGTATTAATACTTCATCTGCCAGTTCCGGCTTGGCAAAATATATGGCTTCTGATTGGATGACTGTGATTATGGGGCGTTTGTTTTCCCGTATTTCGAAAACGTCTATTCCCTCTCGTTTCAACGGCTCATCAACAACCCGCTGAAGCGCCGTTCGCACTGCTATGTCCTGATAAAGTCGCAGAAGAGCGATTGGAACCTCAATGCTCTCGCCCTCAATAGTAAGACGTATCATGCTTTCCGAAAGCTGTTCACTCCGCTCAATCTTCCTGCCGCGCAAATACTTTATCAGCCAAACAAGGCCGCCTACACCACTGGTGAAAACCAGCTCCTTCAGATTAAGTGCGGCGGTTACAACTTCGCCCGAGAAAATACCAACAATTTGCTGCGGGAGGGTTTGAAGCAGATCGAAAAAAATTTCGAACGATCCTTGCCCCGTCGACGTCACCTGGACATTAATGCGCGCATTATCACCGTTGAGAACAGAATTTGCTGCGTCGAAAAGCTGTCCAACGGCAAGCAACGCGGGCGCGAGATCACGCACATCCATAGCGCCATCACGAAGCGCCGGGCCATCATAGGCTATGGTAAAGGATGCCTTGCTCATTGCTGCACACCATACGCTTGCCGGGACAGTTTGTGAATCCCTCAAACTATTTTATTCGGCATGCGAGTGGCAAATATCTATCTTATTGATTTAATTTAATTTAATCCTCTCCAAAGCCGCCGCTGACCAGCGCTTCCAGCGCATCAAGCACCGCCACTGCATCCGGCCCTTCAGCCGACACCGCGATCTCGCTGTCCCTGACGGCCCCCAGCATCAGTAATCCCATGATGGAGGCGCCGCTGACGGTCTGACCGTCGCGGCTGACTTTCACTTCGGCATCGAACTCCGCCACGCATTTGACGAATTTGGCGGAACTGCGGGCATGCAGGCCACGGCGGTTGCAGATGGTAAAAATGCGGGCCGGGGGAGAGGTGTTCAATTGTCCTCGCCGTTCAATACTTTGGAAGCAATCGAAATATATTTGCGCCCGGCGTCGCGCGCCTGCGTCACCGCCTGGTCCAGCGGACAATTCTGGCGCACCGATGCAAGCTTGATCAGCATCGGCAGATTAACCCCGGCAAGCACTTCGACATTTGGCTGCTTGAGTATCGAGATCGCCAGATTGGACGGCGTGCCCCCAAACATATCGGTCAGCAGGATGACGCCCTGGCCCGTATCCACAGCCCCCACGGCGGCCACAATATCCGTGCGGCGAAGCTCCATATCATCATCGGGGGCGATGCAGACGGCGCGGGTCTGTTCCTGCGGCCCAACCACATGTTCCATGGCGGCGAGAAATTCCTCGGCCAGACGGCCATGGGTAACAATCACCAAACCAATCATCGCGTGTTTACCACTTACCCATCGCCTTTATGGTCAACATTATGACGTGACCTGCGCGGGACATTATGCCGCGCGCACCTGAACTGTCAATTACCGGCATCCGCCCCGATGTCCCGGTGGCGTACTTCCGCATCATGTCCGGAAACCCGCAAATATTCGGTCAGGCGTTCTGCAAAAAATACCGACCGGTGCCGCCCGCCGGTACACCCAACCGCGATCGTCAGATAGCTTTTGCCTTCGCTTGTATAACCCTCCATCAAAGTGTGCACCAGTCTTCCAAATGATTCCAGCGTGGGGGCAAATTGCGCATCACCACTGATGAAGGCGCCCACTTCCGGGTTCTGCCCGCTATGGGCGCGCAACGCCGCCACATAATGCGGATTTTTCAGGAAGCGCACATCCAGCACCAGATCCGCCTCGCGCGGTACGCCGCGCCGGTAGGAAAACGAAATCACCGAAATCGCCAGACCCGCCGCCGATAGCGCATAATATCCGGTAATCAGCGCGCGCAGATCATGGGTGCTGAGCATGGTGGTATCGATAACCTGTTCGGCCTGATCGCGCAGGCTGATCATCGCGGCGCGTTCCGCCGCAACCGCATCGCGCAGGCGCTGGCCCGATGGCCCCATGGGATGGCGCCGCCGGGTTTCGGTAAAACGGCGAAACAGCAATTCATCATCGCAATCCAGAAACAGCAGTTCCACCGCCATGTCGCCACGCGCCCGCAGCCAGGATAAAAACTCGGTCAGACGTTCTGGCGAGAATTCCCGGGTGCGGCTGTCCACGCCGATGGCAAGCCCCTGTGGCCCTGTTGCCAGCGAGCGTTGCGCAATCGCCCAGTCGCCCGCCAATTGCCAGGCCAGGCTGAGCGGCAGATTATCAACCGCATCATAACCCAGATCCTCCAGCGCCTTCATGGCGGAGCTTTTGCCCGCACCGGAAAGCCCGCTGACGATCAGCAGCCGGTCCTGACGGTTTGGCGTGTTCATTACGGGTTCATCTCCGGTGCAAGGATCTGACGCAGCGCCTGACGCAGCTTTGCAGGGGCGCTGTGTTCAAACGGCGCAAGCGCAAGGCGGGGCAAAGCAGCGCCGAGTATTTCCTCAAAGGCCGGTTCGGGCAAGCGCGCAATCTGTTCCGCATCCATCAGATCCACCAGCAAATGCACTTTGGCCGTATCCTTGTATGTCACGCGCACGATGCCAACACTGCGCACTTCCAGCATACCTGCAATCGCTGACGGCGCGCTGGCATAGACAGCGCCATCACGCGCAACCACATCCACCCTGTCATCGGCCACCAGAATGGCATCCGTATACTGATCAATCAGACGCAATGCCAGATCGGACTTGCCGCTGCCCGATGGCCCGCGCAGCAGGACGCCATACCCCTCAATCGCTACACAGGTGGCGTGCAGGTTCATGGGGAGTGTAGCACTTTCCCTTACGCCTCCTTGCTGGGCAAGCGGACAATCGCTGTGCCGGGAACCGAAACCCCATCGCGGTTATTTTCCACCCAGACCTCGCAATCGACCAGATGTTCGCCGCCTTCGATGCGTTTTGCGGTCACCTTGCCGGCCACCTTGATGGTGTCACCCAGCGCGTTGAACCGGCGCATCTGATGTTTCAGTTTTTTCAGCCAGCCGGTGTCGCCCATGAAATCGGTCAGCGAACGCGACAGCAGCGCCTCAATGAAACCCGTGTTCACATAGGCGTCTGGCGCACCCTGACGGCGCGCAAAAGCGGTGTCGTGATGCATCAGATTATAATCCTGCGATCCCGATACCTGATCAACGATCAGGGTTGTGGTGATTTCCATGCTGTAGCTGGGCAGGGCGTCGCCCTCTTTGACATCTTCCCAATGTACAATGCGGGTCATTGCGGGGTTACTCCTGCGGCTTTGAGTTCATCGGCGGTGCGGAAATTCATCAGCGTGTTGCGGATCAGACAGACCACCTCGTCATTCTGATTGGTGATGATGTCTTCATTGACGATCCACAGTGATTCCGGGTCGAGCCGGGTTGATTTAATAAAAATATCCGCCGTGCGCGTTGCCGTTGACAGATGATCGCCCACATAGACCGGCAGAAAAAATTCCAGTTCCCGGCCCATATTGGTGAACTGGCTGCCGATCATCGGCATCCCCAGCGAAAAGGGCGATTCAGAACCCTTCTTGTCGCCCGGTTTCGGTTTGCCCAGCTTTGGCCCTTGCGGCCCAAGCCGTTCGACCATCGAAAAAATCCACAGCGCCGTCGGCGGGCACGGGGTGCGGCCAGCATAGCCGGGTTCGATATAAAGCGGATTTTCATTGCCCACCATCAGGCAATGGCGGCGGATCGGTTCATGCTCCACCGGATATTTGGCGCGCCGTTTGGACGAGGTGCGCCCGATCCATTCGCGCCGCACGGCCTCGATATCATACATGGTAAATCTCCCTGCGTTTCCTTTTGGCGGAGTTTAGCCTGTGAACCGCGCAAGGGCCAGCGCTTACGGCCCCCCGAAGGGATTAACGATGCGCAGCCCGCCATCAAGCACAACGCCATCCTGCATGTCTTCCGACCACAACGTGTCACACTTCGCCTGAAGCGCGGCGGCGGCGATCATCGCGTCATAGACCGAAAGATTATAGCGCTCCGCCAGCGCAAGACCGTTCTCGTGTGTTTCAACACCAAGCGCTTCGACTTTCAGCAGGCTGCGGATCATCGATAGAAACCCGTTCGTTTCCTCCCAGGACAGATGCATCTTGCGCCGCGCCACATTGGCCACTTCATTCAGAACCTGCACACTGGTCACGCCGCCACCGGCGATAAGGCCTTCCGCCCGGTCCGCCTTTGCTGCATCAGCGGAGGCAAGATAAATGATAATATTCGTATCAAAAAAGCTAGCGGGCATTCGCCTCTTCCCGGTCGAACCTGAAACCGGCGGGAAGACGCCCGCGAAAGGCGCGCAGTCGCTTCAAAAGTTCTTGTGGACCAGGCTTGCGCGACACAGCCAGTTCGCGCGCATCGGCCACATAGATTTCAATATCATCGCCCGCCTTCAGTTCCAGCGCCTCAACCACGGCGGCGGGAAGCCGGATGGCAAGACTGTTACCCCATTTTGAAACCTGCATGGCGTCCTCCCTGGATATACTTATGTGAGATGTATATCCATAGAGTGAAAAAGTCAAGACGGCGAATGTGCAGGTGGTCAATGTAGCCAACCCCCAAAATCTCAGGCAGGATACCTTCCAACCATAAAAATGAGGAGGGGAGCGCCAATGGCCGGAGCCTTGCAGGGAGTACGCATTTTAGACCTTAGCACCAATGTTTCGGGGCCGTTCGCCACCGGTATTCTGGGCGATATGGGGGCCGATGTGATCAAGCTGGAAGAGCCCGGCGATGGCGATATCGGGCGGCGTTTTGGTCCGATGCGCGAAGGCATGGCGGCCAGCTTTACGGTGATGAACCGCAACAAGCGCGGTGCGGCAATTGATCTGCATGCCGAGGGCGGCAGGGCATTATTCCTGCGTCTGGTGAAAACCGCCGATGTGATTATTCAAAATTTTCGTCCCGGCGTCGTTGACCGGATCGGTATCGGTTATGATGCCTGCCGCGCGGCAAAGGAAGATATCATCTATGTGTCGATCAGCGGTTATGGAGAAAGCGGGCCGCTGAGCGCGGACCGGGTGTATGATCCGGTCATCCAGGCGGTCAGTGGTTTTATGGGCGTGCAGGCGGACCCGGTTACAGGCATGCCCATACCCGTGCGCCATATTGTGTGCGACAAGGCCGCCGCCATGACCGTGACGCAAGGCGTTCTGGCTGCGCTGTTTGCGCGCGAACGCGGCAATGGCGGGCAGCATGTCAAGGTTGCCATGCTGGATGCGGGGCTGGCTTACTTATGGTCCGACGCCATGTCGAATTACACCTATGTGGGCGCGCCGCATCTGCCGGAAATCAGCGCGCTGCTGAATGTCGCCAAAACCCTGGATGGCTATATCACCTTCATTTTTATCAGCGACAATGAGTTTCAGGGCCTGTGCCGCGCATTATCGCTGCCGGAACTGGCGGCAAACCCCGAATATGCCGAACCGGTGGGCCGCATGCCGAACATGCCGGAAATCAGCAAAATCGCCAGCGCCGAAATCGCCAAACTGACCACTGCGGATATTGTGGCGCGCTTCGCGAAGGAACAGGTGCCCTGCGCCAGAATAAATCTGCGCGCGGATTTGCTGAACGATCCGCAGATCATCCATAATAAACTTCTGATCGAAACCGATGACCCGGTGATGGGCAAGGTGCGCTTTCCCAGACCCGCCATCCAGTTTTCCAAAACCCCGTCCAGCGTGCGCAGCATGGCCCCAAAGGTGGGCGCACATAATGACGAAGTGTTCACCGAAATCGGCGTCAGCACGGATGAACTGGCCACGCTGAAAGCGAAAGGGGTGTTCGGCTAGCGGCATGTCCGGAGAAATATTCAGTACACAGAATATACTGGCCCGGCTGGTGGCGTTTGACACCACCAGCCGGGAATCCAATCTGGCGTTGATCGGCTTTGTGCAGAATTATCTGGAAGGGCATGGCATTGCTTCCACGCTGATCCATAATGATGCGGGCACGAAGGCCAATCTGTATGCGACCATCGGGCAGCAAAATGTGGCGGGCGGCATTGTGCTGTCCGGTCACACCGATGTGGTGCCGGTGGATGGTCAGGCGTGGGCGGGCGATCCGTTTCAGGTGCACGAACAGGATGGGCGCCTGTATGGGCGCGGCACAGCGGATATGAAGGGTTTTATCGCCAGTTCGCTGGCGCTGGTTCCGGAGTTTGTGGCGGGCGTTGGGCACATACCGTTGCATCTGGCGCTGTCTTATGATGAGGAGGTGGGCTGTTTGGGCGTGCATTCCATGGTGCGCCATATCGCTGCACACCTGCCCCGGCCCAAAGCGGTGATCGTGGGTGAGCCGACAATGATGCGGGTGGTGAACAGCCACAAGGGCATTCGCACGTTTACGACCGAGGTCACCGGGCTGGAGGCGCATTCGTCCACGCCGCATCTGGGCGTCAACGCCATCGATGTGGCGGTGCAGCTGATCAATTTTCTGCATACACTGCGTAGCGAGATGCAGGCGCGCGGCGATGCGTCGGGGCGGTTCGACCCGCCCTATACCAGCATTCATGTGGGCGTGATTGAGGGCGGCGCCGCGCTGAATATTCTGCCGCGCCGCTGCCGTTTTCAGTGGGAAATCCGCCCGCTGCCGGGACAGGATCCGGACGAAATCGCGGCGCGTTTTAACGCTTATGCAATGGAAACTATGCTGCCGCCCCTGCGCGCCATTTCACAGCAGGTGGACATCGTCACCAGACAGCGCGCCGATGTGCCACCGCTTGCGCCGCAAAATGGCTCGCCCGCCGAAGCGCTTGTCACCGCATTGCGCGGATCAAATGCGCTGCATGCGGTTTCCTATACCACCGAGGCCGGGATATTTCAGGATGCCGGCATTCCCGCAGTGCTATGCGGCCCTGGCAGCATCGATCAGGCGCACAAGCCGGATGAATTTATCGCCCTGTCCGAGCTTGCCGCATGCGATGCGTTTTTACGGCAATTGCTGGCGGCGATTGCGTAGCGCATCCGTACCCAGGTCAATAATTTTTCAACCGTTCCTCCAGATCTTCAATCACCTTGACCGGCACATTCTCGACGGAGTTTGCGCTATAATATCCAAACGGATTGTCGAGATCCTTGATCAGAAACATCATATAGAGGAACAGCAGCGAAACCGCGCCGGTCAGGAACAGCGCATGCAGAAAGGGCTCAAGCTGTATCACGATAAGGCCCAGAATAAGCAGGATCGAATTGATCTCCGCAATGCGATAACCGGACGAAACGAAAGACGTGTCGCGTATCGTGTCAATCCGGGTCACGATCCGCCGGATATTCGCCTGTTCCTGTTTCAGGCGCACGATGAAATTCGCCTGGGTGTGGGGTTCTAAAGCGGCGATCAACATGTTCAGCGCCGAAAGATGCTCGAATACCGTACGTGTGCGTTCCTTTTTGTGGAACCATTCCCTGAGACACCCGATGAGCATACGCACATGTTCCAGGCACTGCGCCGCCTCCTTGATATTTTTTGCCTGATAAAGAATATGCGCCTCATCGGCAATCGACTCCAGGCTTACCGATAATTCCCCGGGCAGTTTTTCGCTTTCCTTGAAATCAGCCAGTACGCCGGCCAAAAGAAAGCCAAGCAGAAACACATTTGCCGCGACGAACGAGGTAAAAAGCGCGTTCAGTTCAATAATTTCATAGCCAAAAAAATGAACCGAAAATTTTACGCCTATGATCACGGCCACAAAGGGCAGCGTTTTTAACAGCAGGCGGTGATTTTTGAAAAATGTGCGCATGCCACTTTTATTGTTAGCCCAAAGGGCTTTGCTTCGCAGGACAGATGGGGTAGGGGGGGTTCAGCGCCGCCTGAAAATTGCATCAAACGGCACGATATAGGTCAGCGCCGCGCTTTCCACGCCGGGATTGTCTTCGCCCAGATTGGCGTTGGAAATATGGTTGAAGCTGGCGCCCAGCCGGTGGCCATTCTGAAAACGGTAGCTGATTTCAATCTGGCTGCGGAATTCCAGCGTATAGAACAGATCCTTGCCATTGCCGTCATGATACAGGCCGGGCGCGAAACTGGGCGTGATGTAAATCCGTTCCCATAATGGAATATCGATCAGCACGCCTGCAAACCCATGCAGCGCGCCGTCGGTTGTCGCCATCGCGCCGCCAAACGGTTTGAAAATCCACATATGTTCATCAGCGCGATATTCGACGCGAAACTCGCCGGCTTCATTTTTGCGCTGATTTACATCAAAATAGGCGGCGGAAAACGCCAGCATATCGCCGTCCTGACTGGCGGCCCGCGTTACGGATGAAATGGCAGAAAGCACTACCCCTAACAGTATGGCCTTGTGATGAATTTTGAGCACCCGCACACTCACTCCCCCTATAAAACTCCTCGCAGTTAGCCGTAACACATACTAAAATACTGGTAAAGCTACCTGTTGAACAGGAACCTTTATATCAGAAACACGTTATCCGCTTTATAGAGCTGTCTTATAAAAGGGTCGGTGAGATATGAAACTGATTGGCCTATCGGGAAGTTTACGCAACGGTTCATACAACACTGCGCTGCTGCGTAGCGCACTTGATCTCGTTCCCAACGGGGTTGATCTGACAATCGGGACGATCCAGGGCATCCCGCTCTACAATGGAGACATTGAAACCGGTGAAGGTATTCCAGAATCCGTTAAAACGCTCAAGAACATGATTACGAACGCCGACGGTTTGATAATAGCCAGCCCCGAATACAACAATTCAATACCCGGTGTTCTCAAGAATGTCATAGACTGGCTTTCCCGGCCCCCCGCCGCTGTTTCACCAGTTTTTAACGGCAAGCCCGTGGCCATCATGGGCGCGACACCGGGGGCTTACGGGACAATACTCAGCCAGGATGCATGGTTATCCGTTTTACGGGCTCTTCAAACCAGGCCATGGTTTGGCGGACGCCTTATGGTGGCGCGCGCCGAAAAGGTTTTTGACCCGGCTGGCGGAATCATTGACGAAGCAGTCAGAGAACAACTTCGCCAATTCGTTCAGGGCTTTGTAGAATTTGTCCGCTCCCCCGCAAGCTGATCTTTGGCGCGCATCAAGTAACATCAACGCCTGCCCCATCTCGCTCTATTTTATGCTAGCTTCAGGTAATGCGGCTTGTATTCATGTTTTCTCTGCTTTTTTTCACGCATCCAGCGTGTGCGGAACTTATGCGCGAAGATCACGGAGTGGTTCGCGATGTGACTGACGGCGACACGCTGACGCTGGACACGGGCGTGGTAGTGCGGCTGGCGGGCATTCAGGCCCCGAAACTGCCATTGCGACGGCCCGGCTTCAAGCCATGGCCGCTGGCGGATGAAGCCCGTATCGCGCTGCAGGAATTGTCTCGAAATCAGATGGTGCAACTGGGCATTGGCGGCGCGCGAACCGACCGTCATGGCCGGACGTTGGCGCATCTGTACCGGCAACCGGACGGAATGTGGATACAGGGTGAAATGCTGCGGCGGGGACTGGCGCGGGTTTATACATTCAGCGATAATCACGCCCTGGCGCCAGAAATGCTGGCGCTGGAACGCGAAGCGCGCGCAGCAAAGCGCGGCATCTGGGCGCATGATTTTTATGCGGTCCGGCATGCTGAAAATCTGGCCGAAAATCTGGATGGATTGGAAGACAGTTTTCAACTGGTGCAGGGCAAGGTTCTTAAATTCGTCAAAATCAGCGATTATATGTTTCTGAATTTCGGTGCGGACTACAAGACGGATTTTACTGTGGTGATTGATCGCAAGGACTGGCCGCGTTTTGTAGCAACCGCACCTGAAGGCTATACTGGCAGGACCGTAAGCGTACGGGGATGGATAGAACAGTGGAACGGGCCGATGCTGCGCATCAGCCATCCCGAACAGATCGAGGTTTTAGAGTGAACGCAAAACAAAGGTTTTTTCGTCTGCTGCTAAGCGCATCCATAGGTTTTTCTGCTTACGCCAGTCAGCCCGCCACGGCGCAATTCATGTCCAAGTCCAAGGAACAATCCATTGGCGCAGAAGAACATCCCAAAATCATCAAACAATATGGCGGCGTCTATGACGAACCCGGCGTTGCCGGTTATGTCGCATCGATTGGCGGGCGCATTGTCGCCAATTCGGAAATACCGGACCAGCGTTTTCATTTCACGGTGCTGGACAGCCCCATTGTCAATGCTTTCGCGTTGCCTGGCGGGTATGTGTATGTCACGCGCGGCCTGATTGCGCTGGCCAATAGCGAGGCGGAACTGGCCAGCGTTCTGGCGCACGAAGTTGGCCATGTCGCTGCGCGCCATTCCGCACAACGCTATAACCGGGGCATGGGTATGGCGCTGGGGGGCGCTGTGCTGGGCGCGGTGCTTGGAAATCAGATTGTGAGTGATATGGTGCAGCAGGGTGGCCAGCTGTATCTGCTTAGCTATTCCCGCAAGCAGGAATATGAAGCCGACCAGCTGGGTGTGCGCTATCTGGTGCGCACGGGATATGACCCCTATGCAGAGGCTGATTTCCTGCGTTCGCTGGAAGCCCAGGATGCGCTTGAATCGGCAATGAACCGGGATAAAAATAAACGCCCCAGCGAATTTCTGACGACCCATCCAATCACCGCCAAGCGTGTGGTTGAGGCCATCGATAGTGCGCGCAAATCCGGCGTGCCGGTGGAAAGCCGCCCGCGTCTGCGCGATGAATTTCTGAACAGCATTGAGGGCATGGTCTATGGCGGCAGCCCCGAAAATGGCTATGTGCGCGACCGCAGCTTTGTTCATCCGAAACTGGGTTTTACCTTCACTGTGCCGCCCGGTTTCAAAATTACAGATACGCCCGACGCCATCATCGCGTTGGGACCGGACGAAATGAAAATCAAATTCGATATCGCGCCGCTGAAACAGCAAACATCCATGGCCAACTATCTGACATCCATATGGGCGAATGATGTCAGCCTGCGTAATCCCGAAGGTATGACCATCAATGGCATGCAGGCGGCAACCGCAGAAACCGTGCTGAACACGGATGCTGGCCGCGCCGTCGTGCGCCTGGTTGCGATCGGTTTTACGCCGGATCGGGTGGCGCGGATTATGATTGTCACGCCCAATCAGCCTGGCGCCGAGATGCGCACAGAACTGCAACGCTTCACCTACAGCTTTCGCAGTTTAAGCCCGGAAGAGGCCGCAAAAACGCGCCCGCTACGGATTATTTCAATTCCGGTCAGGCCTGGAGACAGCGTCGCCAGCATCGCGGCGCGCATGCCGTTTTCCGATTATCGCGAGCCCCGCTTCCGTGTGCTGAACGGATTTGACCAGAACCATGTTCTGGCCCCCGGCATGCGGGTAAAGGTGGTGGCGGAATAAAAGCCCCTTACGCGGCTTTTTTCAGCGCCCCCCCAACCCGTTCCAGCGCGGCGGTAGTGTCCAGCTCTTCTACCGCACCCACCTCGCGCGCCATCCGGTCCAGGGCGGATTCATAAATCTGCCGTTCGCTATAGGATTGTTCCGGCTGACCTTCGGCGCGGTGCAGATCGCGCACCACCTCGGCGATCAATAGCAGATCGCCGGAATTGATTTTTGCTTCATATTCCTGCGCGCGGCGGCTCCACATGGTGCGCTTGACCCGCGCACGCCCACGCAGGGTCTTGAGCGCATTGCGCACCGTGTCGCGGCTGGACAAAATCCGCATGCCAACCGCCTTGGCTTTGCCCAATGGCACCCGCAGCGTCATTTTTTCCTGATCAAACGCAATCACGAACAGTTCCAGCCTGGTTCCGGCAATTTCCTGCGACTCGACCGCGATAATCTTGCCAACCCCATGGGTGGGATAGACGACATGATCATTCACCCTGAAACCGTCAAATTCCGACGGGGCCTTATAGGGGGCTGCGGGCGCCTGGATAACCGGCTTTTCAACTTTCGCAGATGCAACGGCAGGCGCGTCGGGTTTCCTGGCGGACTGCGGCGCAGATTTTCCTTTGTCTGGCGCCCTTACTGCTTTTGGGACCACAGCATTGGGTTCTGCGGCCTTTGCAGGCTTTTTTTCCGCAGGCTTCGCCACGACGGGCTTTCTGGCCACTGCCGGCGCTTTTCTGCTGTCCGCAATGGATTTGGCGCGCGAGGGCTTGGATGGCGCCGCTTTACGCACAATGGGTGATTTTACAGGCTTTGCCGCCGGTTTGACAGCCGGTCTTGCCACCGCCTTTGCAGCAGGCTTTTTCTTGGCGGCCGGACGTGCTTCTTTACGCTGCACGGTTTTTTTAACCGCAGCCGCCTTGCTCCCGCCCGCTGATTTAGGCCTGGATTTCACAGCAGCTGCAGGCTTGTGCGCCGGGGCCTTGCCGGTATCGGGCTTCTTCTTTGCCTTCTGGCTGGCCTGCTTGCTCATATGTGCTCTCTCTTTCTTCTTCGCTTTCGCGGTCAATAATGAATTAAAAATTTGCCGTATTTCGTGTGCTGAAATCTGATATAGGCGCGCATCTTCCGGCCAACCTTACGCAAATCCGATCCAACCATTGCCCGAATTGCCAATCCCGGCAGGGAAATGGCGAATATCGCCTACTGCCATCACCAGAAGCCTGCGCACTACAACCAAACGTTGCTTTTTGCCGCCATGACATCTTATCTCATCGCTGAGAAGGTAAAAATCCAGAGACGTGCTAATATTATCACAATTTTAGGCTTTTCGAAAGCCCATACGAAAAAATTCTTTACTCCATACGCAATATGAACATTTACAGCTTTCGATGTGGCGATATTCTGGTTAATGAGATGGGAATGAGTGAACTTGGCCAACTTGCTGCCTATCTGCCGCGTTTCAGGGACGTGCGCATTGTCTGTGTTGGCGACGTCATGCTGGACCGGTTTATTTATGGCGAAGTCGAGCGTATTTCACCCGAAGCGCCGATCCCCGTTATCCGGGTATTGCATGAAACCGCCATGCTGGGGGGGGCGGGCAATGTGGTGCGAAATGTTGCCGCGCTGGGTGCGCAAGTTTCCCTGATCGCGGTTATTGGCGATGACGAGGCGGGCCATATGGCCACCCGTCAAATTGGCGAGCTGCAGCGCGTCTATAGCGGGCTTCTGGTGGTGCCGGGGCGCAGAACGACTACAAAAACCCGTTATCTTGTTGGAACACAACAACTCTTACGTGCTGATCGTGAAAACACGACCCAGTTGGATCGCAACGCCAAGGCGCAGATTCTGGATATTTTTGAGGCTGAGTTAAAAGACGCTGGCCTGGTGATTCTGTCCGACTATGCCAAAGGCGTGCTGGACCCTGAAATGTTGCAACATCTTATCAAAACCAGCAAAAATGCGGGTAAACCTGTCATTGCCGACCCTAAAAGCCAGGATTTCAGCCGCTATGCCGGGGTTCAGGTTCTGACCCCCAACAATCGCGAGCTGGCGGCGGCGACAGGATTAACCTGCGCCGATGATGCGGCCATAGAAAAAGCAGCGCATGCCGCAGCAGCCCAGATTGGCGGGGCGATCCTTGTGACGCGGGCGCAGCATGGGATGAGTCTGATAGAGGCCGGTAAACCGGCCCGGCACATTGCCGCCCGCGCACCTGAAGTATTCGATGAATCCGGCGCGGGGGACACGTGTCTGGCGGCCCTCGGGGTTGCGCTTGCCGCAGGGGCGCCGCTTGAGGATGCAGCCTTGCTGGCCAATGCCGGCGCCGGACTTGCCGTGTCCAAGGCCGGCACCGCTGTCGTGTATCTGGACGATCTTGCCGGTGTGCTGCACGCGGCGGACCTAAAGGGCGCGGAGGCAAAAATCCAGAATATTGCCCACGCGCAGGAAATTGTCGCGAAGTGGCGCGCCAGGGGAAAGAAGATCGGCTTCACCAATGGCTGTTTTGACCTGGTGCATCCGGGCCATGTGTCCCTGCTGCGCCAGGCGCGCGAAGCCTGTGATCATCTGGTTGTTGGACTGAATACCGATGCCTCGGTCAAGCGCCTGAAAGGCGAAGGCCGCCCGATACAAAGTGAGATGGCGCGCGCGATTGTGCTGGCGTCGCTTGCCAGCGTAGATATGGTTGTGCTGTTCGACGAGGAAACCCCCATCAGGCTGATTGAAGCGATCCGGCCCGATGTGCTGGTAAAAGGGGCTGATTATACGGTTGAGAAAGTCGTTGGCCATGAGATCGTACAGGCCTATGGCGGGCGCATTCTGCTGGCGCAACTGGAAGATGGTTTTTCCACCACCAATACGATTGCGCGGATGTCCCGCTAAATGTCTGTGGACGGAGTTAATGCATGATTGTCGTCACGGGCGGCGCTGGCTTTATCGGCTCCAATATTGTTGCAGCGCTTGGCCGAAGCGGACGGCGCGAGCTGGTTGTCTGCGACTGGTTTGGCACAACAGACAAATGGCGCAACATTGCGCAGCATGAAATTTATGAAATCATCCGGCCCGAAGACCTGTTTGATTTTCTGAACCAGAACAAATTGCGTATTGAAGCCATTATTCATATGGGGGCGATTTCAAGCACCACGGAACGTGACGTGGATAAAATCATTGCCGCCAATTTTCGCCTTTCGTGTGATTTGTGGGACTGGTGCAGCAAATCCGGCACGCCTTTTATCTATGCATCTTCCGCCGCCACCTATGGCGATGGGAGCGCCGGGTTTGGGGATGACTGGACGCCAGAGGCGCTGGAAAAACTGCGCCCGTTAAACGCCTATGGATGGAGCAAGCACGCTTTTGACCGGCGCGTGGCGCGCCTTTCCGCCAGCGGACGGCCATCGCCACTGGCATGGGCGGGACTGAAATTTTTCAATGTCTATGGGCCCAATGAATATCACAAGGCGGAAATGCGCTCGGTCATCTGTCAGATTGTGGACACGGTACAGCGTGGCGCCACTGTGAAACTGTTCAAGTCACATCATCCGGCCTATCCGGATGGCGGGCAATTGCGCGATTTTGTGTATGTCAGGGATTGCGCCGAGGCTGTGCTGTGGCTTCTCGCGCAGGGCAAATATAAAGGCATTTATAATATCGGCACCGGCAAGGCGCGCAGTTTTGCCGATCTTGCCCATGCGGTGTTCAAGGCCATGAACCTTCCGCCGCGCATCGAATATGTGGACACGCCGCCGGAAATCCGCGGCAATTACCAGTATTTTACGCAAGGAGAAATGGGCAGTCTGCGCACGCTTGGATATAATCATCCGTTCACGGAGCTTGAGGATGGCGTTACGGACTACGTCCAGAATTACCTTCTGGCCAGCAACCCGTATATTTAGACGCCGGACGCCGGTTTTGGCGGTTCGCTTAATCCAATCCAGCGGTTTAACACCATCGAGCCAACCAGATCGGATGTCGTGTTCAGCAGGGAACGCGCCCGGGCGATAATCCAGTCAACAGACAATAGCAAAGCCAGCGCCTCTGTGGGAATGCCCAGGCCGCTGAGCACAAGCGTCAGCGCGACGATGCCCGCCTCGGGCACACCGGCAACGCCCATCGCAGCAACAATGCAATAGAGTGCAGCGAAAATCTGCGTGGCCAGACTCATCTCAATCCCGCCGGCCTGGGCCAGCGCCAGCAGGGTAAAGCCTTCATACAGAATAATGCCGTCATTGTTCATGTTGGTGCCAACCACCGCCGCCAGTGTAGAGGCGCGCCGTGAAACCCCCAGCCTGTCCAGGGTGCGCAGGGTAAGCGGCAGCGCCACAAGAGAACTGTTCACGCCAAAAGCATACAGCGCAGGTTCAATCGCCACACGCCAGAAATTGCGCAGGCCAATCCGCACAAAGAGTATAAGCCAGGCGCTGTAGGTGAACAGCACATGGACCGCCATGCCCAGCAGGCATAACAGCACATATTGGCCCAGTCCCTTGAATGGCGACAGACCATGTTCGGCTGTAACTTTGGCGCTGGCCGCAAATACCGCGATTGGAATGATTTTCACGATCCAGATCAGCACGGTTTCGCACATTTCGCGGGCAAACGAAATCCACATTTCGCCCTGATCCATCAAGATGGCCGTTTCCGCCATTTGCCTGGCGCGTACATGACGCCATGCAAATCCAAAGGCAATCGCCATGATCACAACCGGCATGATGCTGTTATCCGCCAGCGGCTGCACAATGCTGACCGGCAATTGTTTGGCGAGCATGTCCAGAAAATCAATTTCCTTCGTGGCCGCCGTCACGTCGCTGGCCAGAAATGTCAGATATTGCCCCGGGACAAAAACATTGGCGATCAGCAGGCCGATAGATATCGCGATTGAGGCATTAATCAGTGTAATGATCAGCAGCTTTATAAAATCATTACCCGCCACGCGGTAGCGCAGAATTGCTTCCAGCACGGCAAACAGAACCAGAGGCGTTGCCGCCGCCTTGATCAGTTGCAGCAGAAATTTTGTAACCGGGGTAATGGCCAGCGCCGCCTGCGGAAACGCCAGCCCCAGGCCCGCGCCCGTAACCAACGCAAGAATGATCCATCCGATACTATTGGTGATAAGCTTCATAGCCCCCCGGCCTGCAATTTACGCCCCACGGACCGCCATCATAGCGGTGGCGATGGAATGGGCGCTGGCCCAACCCGAAAAACGCAAGCGCGAACAATTCAAATCCACACACCGCCCGCATTCGACGTGAAGCCGAGACATTGATAGGCCGCATCCACCAGCCCCTGGCCGCGTTCGTTCAACAGCGCGCCATTTCCGCCCATTCTGTTCATGGTATAGCCGAATGACAGGCCGCATCCGGGGTCGGCAAAGCCGATGCTGCCGCCAGCGCCAACATGCCCGAACGCCCGCTCGCTCAGCAGCATGCTGCCTGTCAGTGGCCGCTTGCGATTGTCCATCGACTTCATAAACCCCAGCGAGAAGCGCGTGGGCATGCACAGGGTTTCATCATAATGCGTCGCCATGGCAACCTGGCCCATCCGCGCCACAGTATCGGCGCTGACAAGTTTCACACCGCGCGCCGCACCGCCACAGGCCAGCGGCGCATACATGACCGCCAGTCCGCGCGCATTGGTAATCCCGTTTGCCGCGCCGATTTCCGACGCATGGCAATCGCGCCGGTTCGGATTAAAACCGCCATCATTGAATAAAAACAGCGCCGGAATCGAACTGCGGTCAGCCAGCGCCATTTCGGCCAGCGGCCCCAGCGGATCCCCCTTGGCGGGACGAAACTGAATAATCGGGCTGACCCGCGCCTCGATCAGTTCCGGCGCGCCAATCCAGAAATCAATGCCCAGCGGTTTGGCCACTTCATCGCGGAAAAAAGTTCCCAGCGATTTGCCCGACACCCGGCGCACCAGTTCACCCACCGTCCATCCAAATGTCAGCGCATGATAGCCGTGCCGCTTGCCCGGTTCCCAGAACGGGGCCTCGTCCGCCAGCCGTTCGCACATCAGATCCCAGTCATTCACCGCACCCTTGGCCAGCGGTTCGCGCACGACCGGCACCCCCACGCTATGATCCAGCATCATGCGCACCGTGGCTTTTTCTTTGCCGTGCCGCGCAAATTCCGGCCAGTATTTGGAAACCGGCGCATCCAGATCGAGCAGGCCCCGGTCCACCAGAATATGCGCGCACAACGCCGTCGCCCCCTTGGTGGAAGAAAACACGATCGACACGGTATCCGCGTTCCACGCTGCGGGCGCATCAGGCACCACACGGCCGCCCCATAAATCCAGCATGGTTTCACCGTTCAGGGTCACGCAAACAGACGCCCCCAATTCGTCGAATTCAGAAAAATTTGCGACAAAGCGATCCGCCACCGCCTTGAAGCGCGGATCAAACTGTCCCGCCACCCGCCCGCCCGGCACCGTCTGTTCCAGCTTTTCCATCGTCATCCCCAATCCCCTTTTATTATTCTGTTCGGCTATTTAATCAGGCCTGTGTCGAAGCCGTCAATGCTAACAGCATTTTTTTGCCGCTGATAGTCTGTCAGTTCTTCGGGTGATTTATTCCCGGCCCATTTGCGAAGAATCTGGCGTTCCTGTTTCAGTTCATATTCCGGCACCGCATAACCGCACGAGGTTTGCACGCTGTTGATATCAAACAGCATGATCTGGCGCGCGCCGGGAATTTCCGGGAATTTTCCTATCAGGGCGTTCCATTCGGATGCACCGGGCCGCACGGCGCGCCCCTTGCCGTACAGACGCAGGATCAGCGCCCGGTGATCAAAGCTGCAAAACATGATCGTTGCGCGCCCATCGGCCTTGAGATAGGCCGCCGTTTCATTGCCGCTGCCGGTCAGGTCCAGATAGGCGGCCTGGTGTGGCCCCAGACAACGGAACGTATCCATGCCCTTGGGCGACAGGCTGATGCGCCCGGTGGCAGCCGCCGTGGCAATGAAAAACAGCTTTTGTTCCGCAATGAACGCCTGCAACTTTTCCGGAATATGATCGAAAAATTCAGCCATCGCTTTCTCCCTGCTTTGCTTAACTGCGCCCCGTCAGCAGCACCAGCTTACCTGTCACCTTGCGCGCCGCCAACAGATTCAGTGCAACGGCCACCTCATGTTGCTTCTCGTTCATCTCGTCGCATCCTCGTCTTCCAAGCCAGGAACGAGCTGCTCTGCTTCGGATAACCGACCCGCGAAGAAGTCACTGACGCGTTGCATGATTGCATCAACCGTCCGTGGGTTGGCTGCCAGCTTTTCTGTAAATTCACGGCCAGGGTGCAACACATCCCATGATGAACGGTATTGGGTAGCGCGCCGTCGTCCAGGATCTTTGTTCCCGAAGCCGTCAATGACGCGATTCCATAGCGGCTGAAATTTCTCGATCACAACGTTTTCACCGAGCGGAATCCAAATGTCATCCACCGTCAGGGCCTGATAGTGAAAATCCGCTAAATTCAGATTACTCGCTTGCTCAACCGACGCCGCATGCTGGCGTAGCCTATCACGCAGCGCGGTTCCCTTCCCAGCATCAAAGCCGAGGCCGCCCTTACGCGCACCCCTCGGTACCGCCTTCCCGACATAGATAGGCTGCTCGAAGCGATTGTCCATGTTTCGAGCCTTGAGGGGTGCATAGGGCGCGAAGTCACCTGTGTAGTAAATTGCATAGACACCCGCGCCCACAAGGTGACCGGTGTCGCTCAACCGACTCACGGGCGCGCGCAACAGTGATTCAGCTACACTTTCTCCAAGGTTTTCTTTGGCGAGAGGGTTGTATGGTTCATTTGCGCTCAAGTAGAGCTCCCAGTAGCTTGCTCTGGCTGCCTATAGTTATCCATGCCACAATTCTCTGTTATCATGCCATTTCCGCCGCGCGCAAGGTGGTTGCCACAGAACGCGCGATGACCTCGGCCAGTCGCACCGGCACGGCGTTGCCTAGTTGGCGCATGGTTTCCGTCCAGGAGCCATGGAAAACGTAGTCATCCGGGAAGGTCTGCAACCGCGCGGCCTCGCGCACAGTGAAATAACGCACCGTGCCATCGGGGCGCAGCAACATGTTCTCGCCGCCAGGTACCCCGTGGTCCCCAGCCTTCAAGGTCTTGGCCGGTTCGTCCAACGGACTGCCGGTATGTCCCGAATAGCTACGCGCCCCTGGATTGAAAATGTGATTGGCGATGCTGTTTCGAAACTGCTTTTCAGGATCTGGCAAGTCCGCGATTGCATCGCGCACCGTGCGCCAGGGTATCCCCGGTGAAAATACGTCCTCACCGAGCCGCGCGATCCTGAGCCCTACCTTGGGTGTCAATGAGGGGCGGTTACGTCTAGCCACGCAGTGCCGCTCCCAATAATCGCCCGTTACCCATTGATCCCGCAGCAATGCAACCTCGGAATGTGTCGGATCAGGAAAAGTCCATTCGACGCCAAGGTCCGACCTGAAGCCAACCAAAAACACCCGCTCGCGCCGTTGTGGCACCCCATAGTTTGCGGCATTCAGCAGCCGATACACCACATTGTAACTGGCCGCCATCTGGTTGCTAGTGTGATGGCGTTCCAGTCGTGACCGGTGCTGTTCCCAGCTCTCACTGCGGCGGCGCGTCAGTTCGGGGTGCGTCATCTGCATGAGGATGTATTCGAAGTAGGACGTGAAGCTTTGCCGCAACAGCCCCTTCACATTCTCAAAGATGAACGCCTTGGGCTGTAGCATACGTACGGCTCGCACGGCTTCGGGGAACATGTCCCGCTCGTCCATCTGTCCGCGGTGTTTGCCGCCGAGCGAAAAGGGCTGGCACGGAGGCCCGCCCGAAACCACCATCACATCGCCGCTAATGGCGCCATAGTCGAAGGCGCGCGCATCGCCCTCGAATACGGGCCATTGCTCCACGTTGTGTGCGTGATTGCGCTGGTTGTGACGGAAGGTCTCGCAAGAATTATGATCCCACTCGACAACAGCAGCATGATTGAAGCCCGCGCGCCCCATCCCCATCGCAAGGCCGCCAGCGCCCGCGAACAGTTCAACGCTACGCATAGAAAAGTTCAGCCATGACTTTCTCCCTGCCTTGCTTAACTTCGTCCCGTCAACAGCACCAGCTTGCCCACGACCTTGCGCGCCGCCAGAAGGTTGAGCGCCGTCGCCACGTCTTTCAGCGGATAGGTTCCCGTCACCAGCGGCTTCAGTTTACCCGCCACATAATAGGCCAGCAATTCGTCATTGCGCTTCTGGAAATGCGCAATGTCGCGTTCGATGCTTGCGCCCCAGAACACGCCGACAATCTGGCAGCTTTTCAGCAAAGTCAGATTGAGCGGAATCTTCGGAATTTCGCCATTGGCGAATCCCACCACCAGAAAGCGGCCACCCCAGTTAATGGCGCGCAGCGCGGCCTCGGAATAATCGCCGCCGACCGGATCATAAATCACATCCGCGCCCTTGCCGCCGGTCAGCGCCTTGATGCGTTCTTTCAGATCTTCCCTGTCATAATTGATCAGCTCATCCGCGCCATGCGCCTTGCACACCGCCAGCTTGTCGTCGGTGGACGCCGCAGCAATCACCCGCGCGCCCATGGCCTTGCCCAGTTCCACCGCCGCCAGCCCCACACCGCCAGAGGCCCCCAGCACCAGCAGGGTTTCGCCCGGCTTCAGATCGCCCCGGTCTTTCAGCGCATAATAGGAAGTGCCATAGGTCAGCAGAAACGCTGACGCCGTGGTGAAATCCATCTGGGGCGGAATTTTGGTCACCATTTCGGCCTTTACCAGCGCCTGTTCGGCAAAACCGCCATGGCCGGTGCCAATAAAGGACAGCACCCGGTCCCCTTTGGCCAGCCCCTTGACCCCTTCGCCCACCGCATAAACGACACCCGCCACCTCGCCCCCCGGCGAAAACGGCAGATTCGGCTTGGACTGATATTTACCCTGAATGATCAGGTAATCCGGGAAATTCACCCCGCAGGCATGGACGTCTATCACCACCTGGCCCGGACCAGCCTTGAAATCGGCCACTTCCTCCAGAACCAGCGTTTCTGGCATTCCCAGGGCCTTGCATAAAACTGCTTTCATCAGTGTTTCCCGTTTTCGTAGGTTTAATTAAATGTCTGTGAATTAGACTTATCACAAGATGTACGGCTTGCGAACCTCCCGTACTTGCCCTTGCAGGTCAATAAATAGTATAGGGCTAAAGCTGAAGACGATGAAGGTGGCCGTATGCATACCCATATGAAGCTTTGTACAAAAAAATTGACCCGGCTCTACCATGGCGCCCTGCTGATATTCGTTCTGGGCATGCCGCAGACCATGGCGGCGCAGACCCTGCTGGGCAGCAGCCGTGACTGGGATGCGTTTGTGGTCACCGAAGGAAAAACCAAATCCTGCTATATGCGCGCCGCCCCCGGAAAAAGCGACCCGGCGGGCGCCAAGCGCGGCGAAGTCTATCTGTTTATCACCCATCGCCCCGCCAGCAAGGTGGTCAATGAGGTGAGTGTGATTGCGGGCTATCCCTTCAAACCCGGTAGCGCCACTACCCTTACCATTGGCAAACAGAATTTTACCCTGTTCACGGAAGGCGACGGTGCCTGGATTGAACAACCCGCAGACGAGGCCCGCGTGATTGCCGCCATGAAGCAGGGCGACAGTTTGACCGTCAGCGGCACGTCGGCACGCGGCACCAAAACCACGGACACTTATTCACTGGCTGGCTTTAGCGCCGCGCTAAAGACCATCAACAAGGCCTGCGGCGTAAAATAGCATGAAGATGCATGTACCAATAAAAGCTGTTGTTATGCAAATCGCCACTATCCATGCGCCGGTAACGGAGCAGACCAATCTTATCGGGCTTTCGCGTGCGGAGCTGGCGCCGCATCTGCGCGCCGCAGGCATTCCCGAACATCATGTAAAGATGCGTGCGCAACAGATCTGGCACTGGATGTATTTTCGCGGCGTGCAGGATTTCGACGCCATGTCGAACATTTCGAAAGATTTGCGCAGCCTGTTCAGCGAGCGCTTCACCCTGGCGCGGCCCGAAATCACCAGCGAACAGATTTCAAAGGACGGCACCCGCAAATGGCTGATGCGTTTTGCCGACGGCAAGGAAGCCGAAACGGTTTTTATTCCCGAAGATGAACGCGGCACATTGTGTGTGTCGTCGCAGGTCGGCTGCACGCTGAATTGTAAATTCTGCCACACCGGCACACAGATGCTGGTGCGCAATCTGACGCCCGCAGAAATTATCGCGCAGATGATGGTGGCCCGCGATGCGCTGGATGAATGGCAGAGCTGCGACCGCCACCTGACCAATGTGGTCATGATGGGCATGGGCGAGCCGCTGTATAATTTCGAAAATGTCAAAGCCGCGTTGCAGATCGTCATGGACAATGAAGGGCTGAGCCTGTCGCGCCGCCGCATCACGCTGTCAACCGCTGGCGTCGTGCCAATGATGAAGCGCTGTGGTGAAGAAATCGGGACCAATCTGGCGGTGTCCCTGCATGCGGTGCGCGATGAAATCCGCGACGAAATTGTGCCGCTGAACCGCAAATATCCGATTGCCGAACTGCTGGCGGCGTGCCGCGCCTATCCGGGCGCATCCAATGCGCGGCGCATCACCTTTGAATATGTGATGCTGAAAGGCGTCAACGACAGTCTGGCCGATGCGCGCGAACTGGTGCGCATCATCGCGGGCATTCCGGCGAAAATTAATTTAATTCCGTTCAACCCCTGGCCGGGTGCGCCCTATGAATGCAGCGACTGGTCCCAGATCGAAAAATTCGCCGAAATCGTCAACCGCGCCGGTTACGCCAGCCCGGTGCGCACCCCACGCGGCCGCGACATCATGGCCGCCTGCGGCCAGCTGAAAAGCGCCAGCGAACGGGCGCGTAAAAGCGGCGCGCCTGCCTAAAGCAACACCCAGCTAGATGGGCTTCTCATTTTGCCCCGCCACCGCGCTTCAGGAATGGCACCAGCATCGGCACCTTGCGGCTGTATTCCCGGTAGCGATCCCCGAATATGCCGATCAGATCGCGTTCCTCGAACTGCAACGCGATCAGGATGTAGACCGTCGTCACGGCGGCAAACAGCAGATGGCCCCAGCTCATTTGCGGCGTCGCCCAGAAGGCGATGATAAACCCGGTCATGATAGGATGCCGCACCAGGCCGTAGAGGCCGGGCATGATCAGCGTTGGCTCGGCGGGCCGCAAATTCTTCAGATTGGCGTAAACCTGCTGCAGGCCGAACAGTTCGAAGTGCCCGATCATCAGGGTCGAGAGCAACACCACTGCCCAACCGGCGGCGCATATCGCCCACAGAATGGTTGCGCCCGTACCCTCGACGCTCCAGACCAGGCCGGGGATCGGCTGCCACTGCCAATACAGCAACAGCAGCGCCAGACTGGACAGCAGCACATAGGTGCTGCGCTCGACCGGCTCCGGAATGAACTTTGTCCACCAGCGCTTAAATTCCGGGCGGGCCATAATACTGTGCTGCAAAGCAAACAGGCCCATCAGCAGCATATTGACGATAACTGCCCCCATCACCGGCCCCGGAACCCCCGAGTCGATACCTTTTGGCACGCCAAAATTGGTGACAAAGCCGATGGCGTAGAGAAATGAGATCAAAAAGATCAGATAACCAAGCACGCCGTACACAACCGCAAGCACTCGTCCCATGTGACCCCTCCCATCCTTGACGGGATTATTATTTTACCCGCTTTCCAGCAGGATAGGACCAATTCAACGATGCTGGCAACTGCATATGAGCATGGCCAGCACGGCCCGTTTTGCTTATAGTGCGCACAAATCTGCAACATTATAAAAACGGACCCATAACCCATGCCTGACGTAAAAAAAGTCGTGCTCGCCTATTCCGGCGGCTTGGACACCTCGATCATTCTGAAATGGTTGCAGGAAACCTATGGCTGCGAGGTGGTGACGTTTACCGCCGATCTGGGGCAGGGCGAGGAACTGGCCCCGGCGCGCAAAAAGGCCGAGATGCTGGGCATCAAGCATATCTATATCGAGGATATGCGCGAGGAATTTGTGCGCGATTTCGTGTTTCCGATGTTTCGCGCCAATGCGCTGTATGAAGGCGTCTATCTGCTGGGCACCAGTATCGCGCGGCCGCTGATCGCCAAGCGGCTGATCGAAATTGCTCATGAGACCGGCGCTGACGCGATTGCGCATGGCGCCACGGGCAAGGGCAATGATCAGGTGCGCTTCGAGCTTGCGGCCTGCGCGCTGAACCCGGACATCAAGGTGATTGCGCCCTGGCGGGAATGGGATTTCAAATCGCGCACTGATTTAATCCAATATGCCGAAAAGCACCAGATCCAGGTGCCCAAGGACAAGCGCGGCGAGGCGCCGTTTTCCGTGGACGCCAATCTGCTGCATTCCTCGTCCGAGGGCAAAGTGCTGGAAGACCCCTGGGAGGAAGCCCCCGAGGCCGTCTATATGCGCACATTGTCGCCACAGGACGCGCCCGATAAAACCACCGAGATCAGCATCGAATTCAAGCACGGCAATCCGGTTGGCCTGAACGGCAAATCGCTGTCGCCGGCCGCCATGCTGGCCGCGCTGAATGGTCTCGGCCGTGAAAACGGCATTGGCCGCATCGATCTGGTGGAAAACCGGTTTGTGGGCATGAAGTCGCGCGGCATTTATGAAACGCCGGGCGGAACTATTCTGCATGTGGCGCACCGGGCGATGGAATCGCTGACGCTGGACCGCGAAGCCATGCATCTGAAAGAAAGCCTGATGCCGCGCTATGCGGAACTGGTCTATTACGGTTTCTGGTTCGCGCCGGAGCGCGAAATGCTGCAGGCGATGGTCGACAAGAGCCAGGAACATGTCGAAGGCACAGTGCGCCTGAAACTGTACAAGGGCAATGTCATGGTGGTGGGCCGCAAAAGCCCGAAATCGCTCTATTCTGACGCGCTGGTGACGTTTGAGGATGACCGGGGCGCCTATGACCAGAATGACGCCACCGGCTTCATCCGCCTCAACGCCCTGCGCCTGCGCACCCTGGCCGCAAGAAAGCGCACTATGCCGGAGTGAGCGCCTTTATGCAGGCGCAAGGCAAACACTCGACGCCCGCTTCCTGATCGCGCATATCAATCCTTGCGAACAGGGCGCGCCTATGGCAGTTTGCGCGCCTCTTCCTACCCCGCCCCCGAATATCGGGATCGGCGCGATGCTGCGGTAGCTCAGTGGTAGAGCACTCCCTTGGTAAGGGAGAGGCCGAGAGTTCAATCCTCTCCCGCAGCACCATCCTGCGCCCTTACGGGCTTCCCCCTTCGCTAGAGCTTCGGAGGACATGCCTCATTCGTAAATGAATTCGCTTGCGTCGAGGTCAACTTTCGGCAGTTCCTTCTTCTCGGCCCAATAATCCTGTGTGTGCTGCCATTCGGGTTTATCGCCCCGTTTGGGCATCAGGTGCATACCGCGCATCAGATAGCCGGGATTGAAGTTTTCCGGGTCAATCCAGGGTTTGAGCGGCATATCCCTGTCCTCGGGCCGAAGGGCTACCGTGACCTTGCGTACATGCTTCTTTTTCATGTGATTGAACAGCCGGCATACGAAATCGGCAACCAGGTCCACGCGCAAGGTCCAACTGGCGCGGAAATACCCAAAAATCCACACCATATTGGGTACGCCGGTAAACATCATCCCGCGATAGGTTACCGTCTTCGAGAAGTCGACAGGGGCGCTGTCCACGGTAAACCTGATATCGCCGAGTACGCTGAGATCGAAGCCCGTTGCGGTGACGATAATATCAGCCTCCAGCACTTCGCCGGACTTTAGCAGGATGCCCTTTTCCGTAAATCTTTCAATCTCGTCCGTGACCATCGACGCTTTTCCCGAGGCTATCCCCCTGAACAGGTCGCCGTCCGGAATAAAGGCGACACGCTGCCGCCATGGCCGGTATTTCGGCGTGAAATGCTTTTCTATATCATAGTCCGGCCCCAGATAGGCGCGAACGGCGCCGAGCAGATCCCGTTTAACCGCTTCCGGCTCCTCGAACGAGCGCCGGGTGAATTCGGCCTGCTCCTGCAAGATCTGCCTGCGCGCGATCTCATGGATCCAGGTTTCGTCGATCTCCAGCGCGCGCAACTGGTCGGCCAGTTTGTTCTCATTGCGTGCTGGAATGAAATAGGTAGGCGAGCGTTGCAGCACCGTGATATGCGCGCAGTCGGCCGCCATTGCCGGAACAACGGTCGCCGCCGTCGCGCCGGAACCGATCACGATGACCCGCTTGCCCTTATAATCCAGATCTTCGGGCCATTGTTGCGGGTGAACGATCACGCCCCTGAAATCCTTCATCCCCTCCCATTCTGGCGTATATCCCTTCTCGTGGCGGTAATAGCCCTGGCACATCCAGAGGAAATTGGTGGTGAAATGAAGCTGTTCGCCCGTATCCGTGCGGGTGACCTCCAGGGTCCAGAGATTGTTCTTGCTCGACCATCTCGCCGACGTGATTTTGTGCCGGTAACGGATATGCCGGGCGAGGCCGTTCTCCTCGATGACTTCACCCATATAGGAGAGAATTTCTTCTGCTGTTGCAATTGGCGCGCCGACCCACGGCTTGAAACGGTAGCCAAAAGTATAGAGATCGCTATCGGAGCGGATGCCGGGATAGCGGTGGGTGTGCCATGTGCCGCCAAAGCTCTCCAGCCCTTCAAGGACGACAAAGCTTTTATCCGGGCACTGTTGGGTAAGATGGTACGCGGTTCCCACTCCGGAGATGCCCGCCCCGGCGATTATGACATCGAAATGGGTGGTTTCCTGCTTCGGCTTTGACGTAGGCGTTGGTCGTGTTTCGGTCATCGTCATTGTAGTATGGTCCATTCTGCTGGTATTGGCTTGCATGCTATATACGACAAAATTCTAGCCGGTCTCTCCCGTATATAATTTGATCCGCGTCAAGCATAGGAAGCCCCATCGCCAGCCAAATGGCCTGATCGCGAATATCCGCTTGGGATCCTGTTCCGGGGAGGTCCGGCCTGCTGCGCCCGCGTTAGCGCGACCGCTGGTACCACCGCCTGGATTCGAACCAGGGGCCTCTTGATCCACAATCAAGCGCTCTAACCAACTGAGCTACGGCGGCATTTACCTGCAAATTGAAACCGGATGTTTCAGGCGCCGCGCAACTTATCCCCAAGGCGCGATAAATTCAAGTAAAGGCTTATCGCCAGCTTAACCCGGCTGATCCCGGACGCGAAAGCAGTTTTGCGGTCATTTCCTCGTCTGCGCTGGCGCGCGCCATCTGCCCCATCTGGCGATATAATCCGGCGCGCGCGGCATAGGCCGCCGCCTTGCCCGGGGCATTCTGGATGGCGGCGTCAAGATTGAGCAGCGCCTCCTCCAGGCGGCCCTGCGCCCCATAGGCCTGGCCGCGCGCCAGCAGGCCCTCCGCATGGCCGGGATGCGCCCTGAGGGCATGGTTAAAATCAATTTCGGCCGCCTTGTAGTCGCTGGTCCCCGCACGCAGGCGGCCACGGCCAATCAGGGCGTCCGCATCATCCGGGAATGCGGCCAGCACCTGTTCATAATCACGATACGCCGCCGCCACATCCCCGGACAGGGCATACGCCAAAGCGCGGCTGCGGTAGAGGTCCAGATCCAGCGGAAAGCGCCGCACCAGCATATCAAGATCAGCCAGCGCAGCGGGAAAGTTACCCCTCGCGACATTGACAAGGCTGTGGTCGAACCGCGCTTCGCGGCTATCGGGCTGGTACTTTAATGCGGTATCATAATCAGCAAGCGCTTCGGGCAAATATCCCAATAGCTGACGCACGGCGCCCCGGTTGATATAGGCGCCCACATGCAGCGGCTCCTGCTTCAGAACAAAATCATAATCGTACAGCGCCGTTTGCAGCCGCCCGATCTGCCGGTTGGCATTGGCGCGATGATAGGCAATATCACTGCGTCCCCCGGTTAATCGCCAGGCTTCGTTCAGATCGCTGATCGCCTGACGCGGACGCCCGATCAGAACGTAAAGCCGTCCGCGCGCGTAAAACGCATCCGCCGCCACAGGATTGAAATTCAGCGCCGCATCCAGATCCTCGATGGCGCCCGGATAATAGCCCGCACGCACCCGCGCCACGGCCCGATTGACCAATGCTTCGGCGGAAACCGGATAAAACAGATAGTCCGGGCGAACGCCCCGCACGGGACCATCAAAATCACCGCGCACCGGATAGACTGTGACACGATCCAGAAGCCCTGATTCAGGCTGATCTGTCCGCAACGCAATGCCAGGCCCGCCATGCGAACAATCTGCATAAAGCAGGCCGGTATTCAAATCTTCACCATTGCATTCACCGCGCAATGGCGAAGGCGCATCGCAGCCTGCAAGCAGGACGCTGACGATCAGTAATATGATCCGGCCTGCATGCATCGTCAGCGGTCCTTTGTTCGCAGCGCTAAATTTCCGGAACCGGTATCGCGTTCTGCCGGCATGCCGCGATCAGTGTTGCACGCAACAGACAGGCGATCGTCATCGGGCCAACGCCGCCCGGCACGGGGGTAATCGCCCCTGCAACCCCTAACGCTTCGGCGAAATTTACATCGCCCACAAGCCGGGTTTTGCCCGCACCCTTTTCTGGTGCTGGCAACCGGTTCACGCCCACATCAATGACCGTGGCGCCGGGTTTTATCCAGCCGCCGCGCACCAGTTCCGGCTGGCCCACAGCCGCAATCAGAATATCCGCGCGACGGCACACACCGGCCAGGTCACGGGTGCGCGAATGCGCAATGGTAACCGTGCAGTTTTCCCGCAGCAATAATTGCGCGACAGGCTTGCCAACAATATTGGAACGGCCGATCACCACGGCTTCCAGCCCCGACAAATCAGGCCCGCGCACATCCTTGATCAGCAGAATGCAGCCTACCGGGGTGCAGGGCGCCGGGCCATCAAGGCCGCTTGCCAGCAGCCCTGCATTGATCAGATGTATGCCATCTGCGTCCTTGGCGGGATCAATGGCGGCCAGCACTTCGGACTCTGGCAGATGTTTGGGCAGCGGCAACTGCACCAGAAATCCGTGCACGGATGGATCGGCGTTAAATGCGCGCACGGCGCCGAGCACATCTTGAAGAGAAGCGTCCGCAGGCAGTCTGGTTTCAAAACTGCGCATGCCTGCCTCGGTTGCCTGCACCCCCTTGTTGCGCACATAAATCTGGCTGGCGGGATCATCGCCTACCAGTACGACGCCAAGCCCGGGCGTCAGATTGTGCGAATTTTTCAGCGCCGCGACCTCACGCGCCAGATTGGTGCGCAAGCCTTGCGCATAGGCTTTGCCATCAATGATGCGGGCCTTGCTCATTACTCCTCATCTCCTTCTATGCTGCACCCAGATGCGCCAGCAGTCTGTCTGGATCACCCTTGATCAGCACGATCTTGTTGCGGCTTGCCGCGCCCGTTTTGATGCTCAGGTGCGATTTTGGCACGTCCCAGACTGTGGCCAGCAGATCGAGCAGTGCGGCATTGGCATTGCCCTTTTCCGGCACCGCTGTGACCCGCACCCTGAGCGCCCCGGCCCCGTCCGCCCGCTCAACCGCCCCTTCGACAAGATTTCGCCTTGCATTGGGGATGAGCCGGATGGAGACCTGCACGCCATTGCTGACGGGCAAAAAAGGCGAAGCGGGCGGCAACGGACCCTCAGATCAGGTGAGCATCTTTTGAGCCAGATCATACAGCAGTTTCTGCAAAAACATGATCCCCAGCAGCAGCAGCACCGGCGATATGTCGATGCCCCCAAGATCGGGCAGGATACGGCGAATCGGGCGCAGGGCCGGTTCCGTCAGGCGGTAGGTAAAGTCCAGCGCCATGGCGACAAAACGGTTGCGGGTATTGATGACTTCAAAAGCCACCAGCCAGCTTAAAACCGCCCCGATGATGATTACCCACCAGTACAGGTTCAGAAGTTCGTTGATTAGCCAGAAAACTGCTTGCATGGTGCGCCTTGTTCTGCCGGTTGTTCTGTCAACATGTACCTGCGCCCGGCCCATCATGCAAGGGCCGAACAGCTTGACATAAGACGCCGCCGCCCCTACAAAACCTTCCCTGACCCCTGTTTGGCGCGCGATGCGTTCCCGGCAGGGCAAATTGGCACGGGGCTGTAGCTCAGTTGGGAGAGCGCGTCGTTCGCAATGACGAGGTCAGCGGTTCGATCCCGCTCAGCTCCACCATTTTTAATTTGCAGGCAGCCGCCGCGCCGGCCCTGCCCGCACGGCGCGGCTCACGAAGCTGCTTCAAGCGCAGTGCATGCGGCAAGCGCAACGCACGCGGTTATCCATGCCCCTACGACCACTGCCTGACCCGTCCGGTGTCAACATGGACAAAGCCGGAAGCCGGGTAATAGCCGACGCCCCCCGCACGCAGGCTGAGCGCGGCGCGGCGCAGATCAGCCAGCTTGCAGCCGGGTAGCGCGATGTCGATGGCCTTGCCGCTCATATGCAGGCTGCGATTGGCGACGCCGCTGCTATGGGCGCGCAGGCTTGCATTGCTTGCAGGCGAGCGGTAGCCGGAGATCACATGGAAGGTTTCGCGAGTCTCGATCCTGCGCTGTAGCGCATATAGCAGGTCCAGCAATTCAGGATCGATCCGGCTGATTTCATTGGTGCGATGGTCGCGCAGCACATGGTTGATCTGCCCCAGCGCCTCGGGGATGAATTTTCCTTCAGCGAAAAATTCCGTACGCAGTTTTTCACCGGTGTGCAAATTATAGAAAGAAAGCGTTTTGGCTTGCGCCGGGGCCTCGCCATAGGCAAAGGCGCGCCCGGACAGAAGGCTGAACGCACAGGCGCCGCCAAGCCCCAACAGGCTGCGGCGATTAAGGGGCAAAGTCTGGCCCGGCGATTGATTCTTTCTTGTTTCCTGCATACATTCCCTGAAACTGGTTAACAGATTATCCGGCGCAGATCATTATCCAGGACGCCTTTTAACAAGAAGTTACTGTGGCGCGTCAAGTTTTAATGCGTTGCGCAGCAAGGCGTCGCGGCCATATATGTCATCCCGGAACTGCAACGCGCCCGCGCCGTCGACCCATGCGGTGCGGTAAATAATGTGGACCGGCAAGGGCCTGGAGAGTTTAACCACCTCGGTTTTTGCGCTGATCATGGCATCCGCCAGACGCGCGGGCGGCCAGTTGACATCATTGTCCAAAGCAAACAGCGCCAGTTCCGCTGCCTTCGCAACACGGATGCAGCCGGAACTGAAGGCGCGGCTATGCTTGCCGAATAACTCCTTATGCGGTGTGTCGTGAAGGTAAATGCCAAATGAATTGGTCAGTGAAAAACGGACCCCGCCCAACGCGCTGAGCGGCCCCGGATCCTGGCGGAAACGGAAGCGTAAATTGCCTGGCGTGACGGCGCGCCAGTTGATCGTGTCGGCATTCAATTCCCTGGCGTCCGCTCGCCAGCCGTCAAAGACGCGAAACCCCTGCTCCTTTAGATAGGCGGGGTTGGCTTTAACCTTTGGCAATACATCCAGTTTCGCAAGTCTTGGCGGCGGCGTCCAGCTGGGCGACAGCACGAGGTTGATAATCTGATCACTGAATATCGGGGTGCGACGATAATCTCGTCCAACGACGACCGGACTGCGCAGGACAATTTTATTTTGGTTTACCGCAATCAGCTCGAAGCTGGCAATATTGACCAGCACATATCGCGGTCCGAAATTATCATCAAGCCAGCGCAACCGCTCCATATTGAGTATGATCTGTTTGACGCGCTCCGCCGGACCAAGATTAAGCGCGCGCCGTGTGTCCCCGCCTGCGACGCCGTCCACATTCAGACCGTGCCGCGCCTGAAACGCTTTGACCGCAAGATCAAGTGCGGCGTCGAATTGATCATTGTCGGGCTGGCCCCCGTGCAGATCGCCAAGCAGCGTCAACTGCCGCCGCAGCGTCACGATGGCGGGCGCCTGTTGCCCCATTTCCAGTTTGGGTCCATCCGGTAATTTTGGCCATGCACCGGTTCCCGCCAGCAACCGCATCCGCGCCAGCGCATCGCGCAACTGCGTATAGCCGGGTGTGGATGGCGCCAGCCCCCTTAGCCAGGCATCAAAGTCAGGGGCCTTTAGTCCCTCACGCAGGGTCTCAAGCGGATCGGTAAAAGCTGGCGTGATCTGCAGTTCCGGATCGATCTCGTAGGGCCTGCGCCGACCATTACGGATATCTGCAATATATCGCAGCAAAGCGACCGACAGCAGCACATCGGCTTCAGCAACCTGGCGCGCCGTGGCATTGGCGGGTGGCAACGCGCGCAGTCCGGCGGCATAATCGCCGGGGCGCAGCCCCTCCTCGCCAGCATTTGCCAGGATATTTTGCGCCATAACGGCTTTGTCCTGCCAGCCACGATCCGTCCGCCACAGGGACGCCCCCTGCCGTTCGGCGTATAACCTCCGGGCCATATCTGTATGCACGGGCGAGATATCATGCGGGATTGCGATGACGCCACTGATAAGCGCGCGCGTGTCACGCGCCACCGGATCCTCGCCCGCATGAGCCGGCATCGGCGCGACAAGAACGGCAAAAAGCGCCAAAATCAACACGCGAACAGATCGCATTATACAGCCCTATACGACAGAATGTCCGGCGCTTTGCCGCCGGCCCGCCGCTGGCGGTAAATGCGCCACGCATATTTAAGGCTGGCTGAAAACCACCATGATGCCGCTGAGGGATAAACCATTAATTGCGCCAGCGCAGCATCAATCGGCAAAAGGCCGAATCAAAGCCGCGCTGACCATTGTTTTCCATGCGGCGGTTCAGGCGGCCTTGACCTCGATCTTTTTCTCGGGCTTCACGGCTTCTGGCTTTTTGGGAAGGGTCACTGTAAGCACGCCTTTGCTGAAGCTCGCTTCGATCTTGTCGGCATCGACTTCATCGGGCAGAGCGAAGCTGCGTTCAAAAGAGCCGAAGCTGCGCTCATGGAGATAGTAATCCTTTTTCTTCTCCTCTTTCTCGTCGCGCTTCTCGCCCTTGATGGTCAGATTGCCGTTGACCAGCTTTACCTCAACATTCTTTTCATCCATGCCGGGTAATTCCGCCACGACCTGATAGGCTTCGCTCTTGTCCACGATGTCAATAGCCGGGCTGGCGCCCCAGCTTAACCCGCGCCGCAGCACCGGTTCGATGTCCTGAAACGAGCGGCGCAACGGCGCGCGCCAGAAATTCCGGTCGAAATCTTCGAATATCCGGTCGACCTCACGGCGCATGCTCTCGATCGGATGCCAGGTCTGCAGCCCGGATGATTTTTTCTCCGTATGTACAGGCAGTTTGGATGCTGGTTCAGTCATGTCCGTTTCTCCTGTTAGGGGGTTGAAGCTGTAAGATAAGTACTGCGGGCCGCATCTGCCTTGACCGAAATCAATTCAATATCAGATTTTTTTCGATACCCTGCTTCTACCGGAAAAGGTTCTGTTATGAATAATGAGACGACAATCATCCGCAAGGGTGTTTTTTTCGACAAGCCGCCCAACCTCGAGAACTACGAGGAAGCACGCCGGAATTTTTCGTGGGCGGAAGCGCGCGGTGATCTTGATGGCCTGCCGGATGGCAGGTTGAATATTGCCTATGAGGCAGTCGACCGGCACGTCCTTCACGGTCTTGGCGGCAAGACCGCCATTCGCTGGATCTCAAAAGACAATGTACGGCGCGATATCAGCTATGCGGAACTTTCTACCGGGACAGATCGTTTCGCCAATGCGCTGAAGGCGCTTGGCATTGGCAAAGACGATGCTGTTTTCGTCCTGGCTGGCCGGGTTCCTGAACTTTATATCGCGGCGCTCGGAACCCTGAAAAACGGCAGCGTGTTCTGCCCGATGTTTTCGGCCTTCGGGCCGGAACCCATTCGCACACGGATGGAGCGCGGAGACGCCGCCGTGCTTGTCACCACCCAGCGGCTCTTTGAGCGCAAGGTGGCGAACTGGTGGCGGGAGCTGCCATCGCTGAAACACATCATCCTTATTGATGCCGATGATTCCAAGGAAGACGGCGTGATTGGCTGGAACCAGGCCCTGCAAAAAGCCGGCGGCGGACCGGCGCTGGTGCAGACCATGCCGGAGGACCGCGCGCTGCTGCATTTCACCAGCGGCACTACCGGGCGGCCCAAAGGCGCCATCCACGTACATGCCGCAGTGATCGCCCATCACGTGACCGGGCAATTTGCGCTGGATATGCACCCGGACGATATTTTCTGGTGCACGGCCGACCCCGGCTGGGTGACGGGCACCTCTTACGGTATTATCGCCCCGCTGACCAATGGGCTCACCATGATCGTTGATGAGGCCGAATTTGACGCCGCGCGCTGGTACCGCATTCTCCAGGAAGAAAAGGTGACAATCTGGTATACTGCGCCGACCGCCATCCGTATGCTGATGAAAAGTGAAGATTCCGTACCCCCGCCAACCCGGCATAGTCTGCGCTTTATGGCGAGCGTCGGCGAGCCGCTTAATCCCGACGCCGTGGTCTGGAGCAACGAAAAATTTGGTCTGCCGTTCCACGACAATTGGTGGCAGACGGAAACCGGCGGCATCATGATTGCCAATTACGCGTCCATGGACGTGAAACCTGGTTCCATGGGACGTCCGTTGCCAGGGATGGAGGCGGCAATCGTTAATGTGACTGCAGAAGGCCGCATTGAGATCACCAACAAACCGATGATGGTGGGCGAACTGGCGCTTAAGACAGGCTGGCCTTCGATGTTTCGCGGGTATCTGCATGAGGAAGAACGTTATCAGAAACATTTTCGTAACGGCTGGTATCTAACCGGCGATCTGGCGATGCAGGATGCAGATGGATATTTCTGGTTCGTCGGAAGGGCAGACGATCTTATCAAATCGGCCGGGCATCTTATCGGCCCGTTCGAGGTTGAAAGCGCATTGACCGAACATCCAGCCATCGCGGAAGCCGCTGTCATCGGATTGCCGGATGAGATGGCAGGCGAAGTTGTGAAGGCTTTCGTCGCACTCAAACCTGGCATTGCGCCAAGCGAGGAAATCAGAAAAGATATTTTGGGATATGCGCGCAAGCGCCTTGGGCCCGCTGTCGCGCCAAAGTTTCTGGAGTTTACCGGCAATCTTCCAAAGACGCGCAGTGGCAAGATCATGCGCCGGTTGCTTAAGGCGCGCGAACTTGGCTTGCCGGAAGGCGATATATCGACATTAGAGGGCGCGCCATGACAGCGACGACAGGGCCGAAATTCCGTCTGACTCATGATGAACTGCTGGAGTTCTACCGGCAGATGCTGCGCATCCGGCGTTTTGAGGAAAAATGCGCCGAGCTTTATCAGGCGGAAAAAATTCGCGGCTTTCTGCATCTGGCGATTGGCGAGGAAGCCATCGCCGCAGCCATCATGCGGGTATTGCGCATCGACGACGCCATTGTTTCAACCTATCGCGAGCATGGCCATGCCCTGGCGCGCGGCATTGCGATGCGCGCCATTATGGCCGAGATGTTTGGCAAGGCGGCGGGGTGCAGCGGCGGGCGCGGCGGCTCGATGCACCTGTTCGACAAGGCCACGCGGTTTTATGGCGGCAACGCCATTGTCGGCGGTGGCCTGCCGCTTGCGGTTGGCGCAGCCCTTGCCGCAAAGATGCAGGGACAGGACAGCATAGCTGTATGCTTCTTCGGCGAGGGCGCGGCAGCCGAGGGTGAGTTTCATGAAAGCCTCAATCTTGCAGCGCTCTGGAAGCTGCCGGTGCTGTTCGTTTGCGAGAATAACCTGTATGCGATGGGAACAAGGCTCGACCTTTCTGAATCGCAACCGGACATTCACCTCAAGGCGCAGAGCTACAATATGCCGTCGGAGGTGATCGATGGCATGGATGTCGTAGCGCTCGCCGCCGCCGCCCACCGCGCCGTCGCGGCCATTCGCAATGGAGATGGCCCCTATTTCCTCGAATGCCGGACCTATCGCTTCCGCGCACATTCCATGTTTGATCCGCAACTGTATCGTGACAAGGCGGAGGTCGAAGCCTGGAAAGCAAAAGACCCGCTGCTGCGGTTTCGTACCTGGCTGCACGATGCGCATCTCACCCATGACGAAGCACTACAGACGGTCGAGCAGGCGGTAGACGCAGAGATCGAGGACGCCGTAAGTTTCGCTGATGCGGCGCCGTGGGAACCTGTTGAAACGCTGGCAGAGCATGTTTACAGCACAGCCGCCTCCGCTGTTCCATCGGTAATCACTGCGCCAGCGGGTAAACTGACCTATCGGGATGCGGCGCGCGAAGGGTTGCGTGCGGCGTTTATGCGCGATCCGCAGGTTTTTATGATGGGCGAGGATATTGGCCGCTATGGCGGCTGTTATGCGGTGTCGAAAGGCATGCTCGCCGAATTCGGGCCTGAGCGGATACGCGACACGCCGCTTTCCGAGTCCGGTTTTGTGGGTGCGGGCATAGGCGCTGCAATGTCCGGCATGCGGCCTATCGTCGAGGTGATGACCGTCAATTTTTCGCTTCTCGCGCTCGATCAGATCGTCAACAGCGCCGCCACCATCCGGCATATGTCGGGCGGGCAATTTGGTGTTCCGCTGGTGCTGCGCATGGCGACGGGCGCCGGACGGCAGCTTGCCGCACAACATTCGCACAGTCTTGAGGGGTGGTTCGCGCATATTCCCGGCATCAAGGTGCTTGCACCCGCCACGCATGAAGATGTGTTCGGCATGGTGCTGACGGCGCTGGAAGACCCGGATCCGGTTCTGATTTTCGAACATGTCATGCTGTATAACACGCAAGGCGCACTGCCGGAGAATGCGGGTGCGGTGGATATTTCCAAAGCCGCCATCCGCCGCCCCGGCAGCGATGTGACGCTGATTACCTATGGCGGATCGCTTCCCAAAACACTTGCTGCGGCCGACGCGCTTGCCGCCCAGGGCATCAATGCCGAGGTGATCGATCTGCGCGTTTTGCGTCCGCTCGATACCGCAACGATCATCGCGTCGGTCGCCAAAACGCGCCGCGCCCTGATCGTTGACGAAGGCTGGCGCACGGGTAGTATTTCGGCGGAGATTTTCGCCATCATCATTGAGCAGGCCTTCTGGGAACTGGACGCGCCGGTCGCGCGGGTGTGCAGCGCAGAGGTTCCCATCCCCTATCCGCGCCACCTTGAAGAAGCCGCGCTGCCGCAGATACCGGCCATTATTGCTGCGGCGCAAAAGCTTATGAGCCAGTGATGTATGAATTCCGCATGCCTTCTTTGGGGGCGGATATGGAGGCGGGCACGCTGGCCGAATGGCTGAAGAAGCCGGGCGATGCCGTCGCGCGCGGTGATATTGTCGCGGTTGTCGAAACCGAGAAAGGCGCGATCGAGATTGAAATTTTTGCCGCAGGCGTCCTCAATCAATGGCTGGTGCAGGAAGGGGCCACCGTTCCGGTTGGGATGCCGCTTGCACTGATAGCTACGGATAAAGAAGAAGCCGCGACATCCATAACCGCACCTGCGCCGGCGCCCGAGCCTGCTGTGGCCGCCGTGGCTGCCGTCCAGACGGGGCCACCGCCAGTTGCGCAGGCCCCGCTGACGCCTATCGCCAGGTCTGCGCAGGCGCGGGTCAAGGCGTCGCCCGCCGCCCGCGCCTATGCCCGCGAACATGGGATTGATCTTGCCGCGATTACGCCGGGAAAACCTGGCGGCGCCATATTGCGTGCCGATGCGGTGCGTGGCGCTGCGGCCGGGCCCGCGCCTGCGCGCAAAACAAAGCCCGGTCTGGATTTTGACAAAATGCGCCATGCGATCGCCGCCGCCATGGCCCGGTCAAAACGGGAAATTCCGCATTATTATCTCAGCACGCAAATCAATTTACGATGCGCCACCGAATGGCTTGCCGGTACCAATCGCAGCCGCAAGCCGGAAAAGCGCCTGCTGATGAATGTGCTTCTGCTGAAAGCGGTGGCGCAGGCCGTGAAAGCCTATCCCAGGTTTAACGGCTTTTATTTGAAAGACGGCTTCATGCAGGCGCAAGGCGTTCATATTGGTCCGGCCATCGCCATACGCGGCGGCGGCCTGATTGCGCCCGCCATCCACGACTGTGATCAAAAATCGCTGGATGAAATCATGATCGCCTTGCGCGATCTGGTTGCGCGGGTGCGTGCGGGATCCCTTCGAAGCTCCGAAATGTCGGACCCGGCGATCACGGTTACGGCGCTTGGAGAGCGTGGCGTTGATGGCGTGTTTGGCGTTATCTTTCCGCCGCAGGTGGCGATTGTCGGGTTTGGCGCGCCGCACCTTGCGCCCGTCGCACATGCCGATGGCGGACTTGCGGTAGAGCCTGTCATGCTCGCAAGCCTTGCCGCCGATCACAGGGTGACAGACGGCCATCTCGGCGCGCGCTTTCTGTCGGAGATCGCAGCACTTTTGCAGGAGCCTGAAAAGCTATGACCCGGGATGAAATATTGGCGCGGGTGTTTGCCGAGCTTGAGAGTGTCGCGCCAGGATGTGCGCCCGGGAACGCCGATCCTGGCGTAGATCTGCACGATGAGCTTGATATCGATTCCATGGACTTTCTCAATTTCGTCATCGCCCTGCACACGTCGCTCAATGTCGAAATTCCGGAAAGCGATTATCCAAAGCTCGCAACGCTTGATGGCGCCGTGGCTTACCTGCTTCAGAAAGTGAACGGATAAACGGCCCACACGCGCGCCCACTCTCAAAGAGCATTTGAGATTTGTGCATTTACCAAATGATCAAACCGGATGGTGATTACCAATTAGATGCACAACACTTGCCTGCGGTCCCTTTTCGCCAAATTCCTCGGTAAAACGCACCTCATGCCCGACTTCCAGCTTCTCAAACTTCGTACCGGTTACGCTGTTGCGATGAAAATACACCTCGCCGCCGTCCGGGGTTTCGATGAAGCCATAGCCTTCATAATAGAATATGCGGGCGATACGGCCATACGGCGGCGTCTCATGCGCCTTGACGTTATTTTCGATCTTGCGGTCCTTGTCCTGCAATTGACGGCGCGCGGCCGCGAAGGCGTCACGGATCGCAACATAGACATCTTCATGCGCATGACCGTTGACGGGATTGCGTTGCACACTGACTTCGCCACCGCCCGGCAGGGCCATGAAAATTCTTACGTCATACAGGCCCCCCTGACGCTTGTGTTTACCTGGCGCCGTGATGGCGACGCGGCACGAGGTGATGCGGTCATGGAACCGCTCCAGCCTGTCGATTTCTTTTTGAACCCGCGCACGCACGGCGTCCGAGGGGTCCATGCCGTCAAATGTAATTTCATAGGGGACTTGCATTCTTTGGGCCTCCAGCAGAGGTTGTTATTTTGGCTGTTTGTTCTGCATTTCTGTTACCTGCTTGCGCAGGGCCTCGATTTCCTTTTGCATGCGCTGCACTTCCTGGGCGTTCATCATCATCATGCCGCCTTGCGCATCGCCGGGACCGGTTCCATGCCACATGCCGCGCATTGGCGTCATCTTGCCATCCTTCATCATATCCCAGCAGGGATAGACAGGCGTGTTTTGCGGCGGCGTGCCTGGTTGGGCGGCTGTGTCTGCAGCCTTAGCGGTTAGCGGGAGCGCCAGAATAGCGCCGGCCGCCAGTATTTTTAGAATGTTATTCACCCTGATGCTCCTTCCTGTCATGCGAACCATTAGAACTCCACCAGTGTATATCTAATCATTGCATGGCCTGGATGGCTTTGATTTTAATCAACTCATTTTCCCGGCGCCGGGCACGCTGAAATTGATGAAATTGAAAGGCGCACACCGCCGCCGCGATGCTGGCTTCGAGCAGGCGCACTAACAAGCGCGCAGCACAAAAAAAATCCCCGGAATGCAACGATTACATCCGGGGAAAGGATGGTTGGGTCAACACCCTTCCGTAACGTTACGAAAGGACATTTTCAGGCTAATTACAGTTGCCAGCTAATGGTATGATCACTGTCAATTCCCTGAAGATTATTTTATAGTTGACGGATTTCCCCTGTCGGGTGCAGCCTGTGAGCCATGCGTAGAAACTGGCCGTTGGGGACGACATGACTGCCGCATTGGATACGCTCCGGGCGCTTCCCCTGTTTTCGGATATCAGCAGGGCGGAAGGCGACCTGCTGGTTTGCAACAGCCGGATCATCGTCTGCAAACGCGGACAGTTTCTGTTTATGCACGGGGACAAGATCACCCATTTTTATGTGATCTGCCGGGGCGCCATGCAGATCTTCCGTGAGACGCCGGGCGGACACGAAGTCACCAGCAATATTCTGATAGCCGGGGACAGTATCAATGCCGGTGAAGTGGTCGCCCGTCAGGACGCGCATCAGATGAATGCCCGCGCAGTGGAAGATTGCTCACTGCTCGAAATCCCTATTTCCTGGATGCGCGAACATATCAAGGATTTCGACCATATGGCGGAGAAGCTGCTGGCAAGCATCGCCGACAGGTTGCATGGCACACAGGTCGAGGCGGAACAGCTCACCACCATGTCCGCATCGCAGATGGTCGCATGCTATCTTCAGAAGCTGTGTGTGCTGTATAATTTCGACCCGCGCGGGTTTGAATTGCCTTACACGAAAACCCTGATCGCCTCGCGTCTGCGGATGAAAAAGGAAACTTTCTCGCGCACGCTGCAAACCCTGCGGGATCACGGGATTACGGTTGCTGGCGCGCACGTCTCCATCCAGGATATGCGCAAGGCCGATAACTTTGCGTGCGGCGAATGCTCAATGGCTGATGAATGCGGAACACACCGTGCGCTGCATGAAAAGCTGGATAAACGCATCAGGCACAGCAGCTGACCAATTCCGGAATATTTATTTCCAGCATATCATTTCCGGCGATTTACGGGCGGGTGGCGGCGGCATGCCGACCGGATAGCCCAGCAGAATTGGCACATGGGCCGTCATTTCCACTGGAATATCCAGCAGATTCTTCCATTCGGGCGTATTGAGCGCCGGTACGGCAAGGCCGATCACGCACGTTCCAAGTCCGGCGGTGCATGCGGCAAGCATCAGATTTTCCGCCGCAAGCCAGCAATCGGCAGCCACGAACGGCCCCAGCGGCTTGCCGTAAATAACAATCAGCGCACCCGCATTATAGAAAACATTGTATAACGGATCGCTGATAATATTTACGGAGCGTCGCGCCAGTCCTGAATTTTCCTCGTCTTGCGCCTGCAGCCATATTGTCCGCTTGGCGGTTTCAGACAGGCGGTCCAGCAAGTGCCGGTCCTGAATAACAGCAAAAGCCCACGGTTCCTCATGCATGGCGGTGGGCGCCTGGACGGCCGCGTACATCAGCATATGGATGCTGGCCTCGCTGACTTTTTCAGGCGTGTAATCGCGCACCGAGCGGCGATGATAAATTGCGTCCATCACGCTCATCGGATTATTGGGGAGATTGGGCGCAAATGAAGATTTATTCATGTCCTGAACTTTTCATGCGAACAGACCGCCGCATTCTGCTGGAAATATCAAAAAATACGGATGGAGCCGGCATAAAGAATTCCTCCCTGCGACAAGGGCAGCCTAATACATGATCTGGTCTGCGGATTTGATCCGGATCAAATAAAACCCTGCAACAGTTTCAGGCGTCGGCCTCCAGCCGGATTACGCCGGGATGCGCGCGGACATAGTCAAGCGCATAGGTGAGCTCACCCCTGGATTGCGCATGCACCGTATAGAGCGGCATGCCTGCCGTAACCTGCGTGCCAAGTGGTGTATGAAATTCAAGGCCCGCCGCTTTGGCGCTTGGCGCGCCTGCGAGCTTGGCGATTTTCGCCAGGACGCGATTATCAATATTTGTGACCGTACCCGAATGCGCGGCCAGAACCGGATGTTTATGGGTGGCCTGTGGCGGTTCGCGCAGGCCACCCTGCGCCATGCAGATCGCCTCAAATTTCCGCCATGCGCTGCCATCGCGCAACGCCTGCGTGGCTTTGGCCAGGGCCTCTCTGGCGGAAAGCTGCAACACCAGCTCCAGCAGAATTGCCGCCAGATCAACGGCGCGATCTCTCAGATCCTGTGGCGCCGATGGATCATTGCGCAACACCGCCAGCACGTCATGCGCCTCCAGTGCGGGGCCAATGCCGCGCCCTACCGGCTGTGTTCCATCCGTTACAGTCACACGCACATGCAGGCCCATGGCCTCGGCCACGCCGCGCAGGGCGCTCGTCAGATGATGCCCGTCGGTGATGGTCCGCAGTTTTGCGGTTGGTCCGACGGGCAGATCAAGCACCACATGGGTGGCGCCTGCGGCAATTTTCTTGGACAGCACAGAGGCAACCAGCTGACCTTCACTATCCAGATCAAGCATCCGCTCTACACGGATTAAAATATCATCGGCCGGACTAAGATCGACAGCCCCGCCCCAGACCATGCAGCCGCCCTCCTGCTCCACCACGCGGCGCATGGCGGCCACATCCAGATCAACGGTGGTCAGCGTCTCCATCGTATCCGCCGTTCCCGCCGGAGAGGTGATCGCCCGTGAAGAGGTTTTTGGGATGATAAGCCCGCAGGCCGCCGCAATCGCCACCACAATCGGCGTTGTGCGGTTGCCTGGCAGGCCGCCAATACAATGTTTGTCGGCAATCGGCTGGTTTCCCCAGTCCAGCCTGCTTCCTGTTGTAACCATCGCCTTGGTCAGTGCGGCCATCTCGTTGCGGTTCAGGGCGCGCCCCGAACAGGCCGTGATAAAGGCGGACAGATGCACATCCGCATAGCGGCCCGCAACAATATCCTGAATGATCTGCTGCGCGGCGCGCGTATCCAGACGCTGCCCATAGATTTTGCCCCGCATCAGGCCAAGCGATTCAACAAGCGGCGGATGCGCGAACGAAATCTCACTGCCTTCCGCCACCCCCAGCAGCCGCCACGCGCTTTCAGACAGGCTCGCCTCGCCATGACCCAGCAAATCACTGGTGATCTTGCCCAGTGTTGCAATGATGCTGTGGCCGTTGGCTGTCACCTGGATGCGCGCCTGCGCCACAAAACCTTCAGACCGGCAGATATGACAATCCTGCCGCATATAAACGACAAGCTCCTGATGCGTGTCGATGCCCAGCCGCCGCAGGCGTAGCGTGTGCGGCCGCGCAGGTCCGGGAAGATTATGTGGATTTGACATGCGTGTGCTCAATGTTCTCTAGCGTGGCGCGCTCCATATGCTCGGGTACGCGCGTGGTCCATTTGAACTGCTCTTCAATCGCAAGCCGCAGCGCATCGGACGCCACCGGTTCGCCATGGGTGATAAATGTCATGCGCGGCGGCCTGTCAAAATGCCTGAGCCAGGTCAGGATTTCCGGGCGGTCCGCATGCGCCGAAAGCATCCGGAGATTTTTCACCTCCGCCAGAACCGGTACATAGCCGCCGTGGATTTTGACGCTTTCCGCCCCCGCCATCATCGCCGCGCCTCTGGTTCCGGCAGCCTGAAAACCTGTAAACAGGATCGTGTTGCGCGGATCGGGCGCAAAGACCTTGAGATGATGCAGGACGCGGCCACCGGTCGCCATGCCGCTCGCCGCGAGGATCACCTTTGGCATCTTGTCCCGGTCAAGGCTTTTTGATTCCTCAGCGTCCCGCACATAGCGCGCCACGCCGCACAGCGAATGGCACTGTTCCGCACTCAACCTATGTTCGCCGAAATAGTTGCAAAATACGTCACTTGCATTCACCGCCATGGGGCTATCGAGATAGACGGGCAGGTCCGGGATGCGGCGCGCGCGTTTGAGCTGTTCCAGATGATAGAGCAGTGTCTGCGCCCGTCCGACGGCAAATGTCGGGACCAGAATTACACCGCCGCGCTGCGCCGTGGCGGTGATCACTTCGGCCAGCACATCCTGCGGATCGGCTGGTTCGTGCGTCCGGTCGCCATAGGTCGATTCAACAACCAGATAATCCGCCTGCGCAATATGCGCCGGATCATGCATGATCGGATCACCGGTCCTGCCAAGATCGCCGGAAAAGACCAACCTCGTTTTGTTTATGGTGAGCGTGACGATCGCCGCGCCGAGAATATGTCCCGCCGGATGGAACTGGGCCTGTATTTCAGGGGTCACATCAAAATGCCGGTTAAATTTCTTGGTAACGAGTTGCTCAAGGCAGGCGCGCGCTTCTTTCTCCGTATATAGCGGCAATGCGGGTTTGTGTTTGGAGAAACCATGCCGGTTGGCGAAATCTGCGTCGCGTTCCATCAGATATCCTGAGTCTGGCAGCAGGATGCCGCACAAATCCCGGGTGCCGGATGTACAAAACACGGGCCCCCTGAAACCATTTTTAACGAGCAGCGGAAGATAGCCCGAATGATCAAGATGCGCATGGGTCAGCACCACCGCATCAATCTGGGCGGGATTGACCGGGAACTTGTCCCAGTTGCGCAGCCGCAATTGCTTCAGCCCCTGAAACAACCCGCAATCAATGAGGATTTTCCGGCCGGCCGCCTCAAGCAGATATTTTGATCCAGTGACAGTTCCAACACCGCCAAGAAAGTTGAGATGCGTCATGTTGGCGCTGGAATCATACCGGCTACTTCATATGTCACCGCCATTTGCCCCTTTCCCATAACCCCAACGGTTATACAGATAACAGGTTAGCGGCAATTGGCTCCTTGATGCAAATCAACAGCAAAAAATAGATTTAACTGCGATCTTCTCCCTTCACAAACGCCTTCCGTATACGGTCTATTCGCCGCTGATACCCTTGTTCTTGCGGTTTCATGAGAGAACCAAAGGCCGTATGGGAAGTCAGCTTTGCCGGACGCATCGGCAGCGGTTATTACTTTCCACGCAGCAAACCGGCGGCGGATTTCGCCATAATGAGCGCTTCATTGACGCGGATCACAGAGATTTCAATCCTGCTGCCGGCAGGGCTGATACGTCCGCCTTGCATCTCAGACGTCTGGTTGGCGGCCGTATCGAGTTTCAGGCCGCACCATTCCATTCCTGCAAGTATGCGCGCACGGATCACAGGGCTGTTCTCACCAACGCCACCGCCAAACAGCACAGCGTCCGCACCGCCCAGCGCCGCAAGATAGGCGCCAATATATTTTTTCGCGCGATAGCAATAAAGCGCAATGGCGCTTTTTGTCTCGGGCTTGTCAGCGGCGAGCAGAACCCGCATGTCTCCACTGACGCCCGAAAGGCCGAGCAGTCCGGATTCCTTTTGTAAAAGCGTTTCCAATTGCGCTGCATCGATCCCTGCTTCGCGTTGCAGATAAAGCAGCAAACCCGCATCCACATCGCCCGCGCGCGTGGCCATGACCAGGCCTTCAAGCGGCGTGAAGCCCATCGAGGTGTCCACAGGCGCGCCACCGCAGCTTGCGGCAATGGAGCATCCCGAACCGAGCTGTAACGAGATCACTTTTGCGCCGCCAATATCGCCGCCGCGCTGGGCGACCCATTGCTCCACCATGGATTGGTGCGCCAGACCATGAAAGCCATAGCGGCGGATATTGTGCCGGAGGGACAGTTCACGCGGCAGGGCGTAACTCGTGGCTACGTCCGGCAAGTTTGCAAAATAGGCGGTGTCCGGCACGACGATCTGGCGCATATCCGGCCCCATGATTGTGCGGCAATGGGCAAGCCAGGCCATGTTGGCGGGCGCATGCAATGGCGCGAGGGGCGCGGCTTTTGCAAGCGCCGCCTCCACATTCGCGTCGATCAGCGCCGCCGCACGCACCTGCGGCCCGCCATGCACCCAGCGATGGGCGACGGCGGATGGTGGTGCTGTTCCGAGACCGGCTTCAGCCGCCAATGGCGCGAACAGCACCGCTGGATCGCCTGCCGGCGCCGTTGCCCGTCCCAATGATTGTGGAACGCCATTGGTAATGGTGAACAGTTCAAGACGGACAGAAGAGCTGCCCGCATTGATCGTCAGAATTTTCATGCGATTATTGCCAGCATATCAGCACGTCCATTTCCAGTCGCGCACTTCCGGCATGTCATCGCCGTGCCGCGCGATATAGTCCTTGTGCGCGATCAGTTTCTCGCCAACAAACTGCCGCAGATAGGCCACCCGGTAGCCCAGCCCCGGCACCCGGTCAATCACGTCCTCGACCAGATGATAGCGGTCAATATCGTTGCGCACCACCATGTCGAACGGGGTTGTGGTCGTACCTTCCTCCTTGTAACCGCGCACATGCAGATTGCCGTGATTGGTGCGCCGGTATGTCAGACGGTGGATCAGCCAGGGATAGCCGTGATAGGCAAAGATGACCGGTTTGTCCGTCGTGAACAGAGTGTCGAACTCGGTGTCCGGCAAGCCGTTTGGATGTTCTTCGGGCGGTTGCAGGCGCATCAGATCGATGATGTTGACGACGCGGATTTTCAGTTCCGGCAGATGGGTGCGCAAAATCTCGACGGCGGCCAAAGTCTCCAGCGTCGGCACATCGCCGCAACAGGCCAGCACCACGTCCGGGGCCGTGTTGTGATCAGTACTGGCCCATTCCCAGATGCTGACGCCGGCCTGACAATGTAAAATCGCCGCCTCCATATCCAGCCATTGCGGCTGCGGCTGTTTCCCGGCGACGATGACATTCACCAGATTGCGGCTGCGCAGGCAGTGGTCCGTGACCCATAACAGCGTATTGGCGTCGGGCGGGAAATACACCCGCACCACATCGGCGGATTTGTTCACCACATGATCGATGAAACCCGGATCCTGATGGCTGAAGCCGTTATGGTCCTGACGCCAGACATGCGAGGTCAGCAGATAATTCAACGAGGCAATGGGACGGCGCCAGGGAATGCTGGCGCTGCTTACCTTCAGCCATTTGGCGTGCTGATTGAACATCGAATCGACAATATGCACGAACGCCTCATAGCTGGAAAACAGCCCGTGCCGCCCGGTCAGCAGATAGCCTTCCAGCCAGCCCTGACAGGTATGCTCGCTCAGGATTTCCATGACGCGGCCGTCCGGCCCCAGATGATCGTCTTCGGCATCGCGTTCGCCCATCCAGGCGCGATCGGTTACCTCGAACAGTGCACCCAGCCGGTTCGATGCTGTCTCATCAGGGCCAAAGACGCGGAAATTTTGCGTGGCGAGATTATCTTTCATCACGTCGCGCAAATAATTGCCCATGACACGGGTTGATTCTGCTTGCGCGCCACCCGGCGTTGGCGTCTCAACCGCATAGCTGCGAAAATCCGGCAGCTTCAGGCTTTTCAGCAGCAGGCCGCCATTGGCGTGCGGATTGGCGCCCATGCGCCGCGCGCCCGAAGGCGCCAGCGCCGCAAGGGCTGGCAGCAAACGGCCGGTTTCGTCAAACAGCTCCTGCGGGCGATAGCTTTGTAGCCACTGTTCCAGCAACGCGACATGCTCCGGCCTGCCGGCCATGTCGGCGATTGGCACCTGATGCGCGCGCCAGGTTCCCTCGGACTTCAGACCATCCACCAGCCTGGGGCCGGTCCATCCCTTGGGTGTGCGCAGAATAATCATCGGCCAGCGCGGCCGCGCCCGCACGCCGTTTACGCGCGCGTCATGCTGGATTGCTTTGATCTGTACAAAGACCTTGTCCATGATCCCGGCCATTTCCTGGTGCATCACCGCCGGATCACTGCCTTCAATGACATAGGGCGTATAACCATAGCCGATGAACAGACTTTCCAGTTCCGCCTGCGGGATGCGCGCAAGCACTGTTGGATTGGCAATCTTGTAACCATTGAGATGCAGGACCGGCAGCACCGCGCCGTCGCGCGCCGGATTGAGGAATTTATTCGAATGCCATGCAGTGGCGAGCGGCCCGGTTTCGGCCTCGCCATCGCCAACCACACAGGCCACAATCAGACCGGGATTATCGAACGCCGCGCCATAGGCATGCGACAGAGCATAGCCCAGTTCCCCGCCCTCATGGATCGAACCCGGCGTTTCAGGCGCGGTATGGCTAGGAATACCGCCGGGAAACGAAAACTGCCGGAAAAACTGCCGCATGCCTTCTTCGTCCTGCGAGATTTCCGGATAGAATTCGCTGTAAGTTCCCTCCAGATAGACATTGGCGAGGATACCCGGCGCGCCATGCCCGGGACCGGTCACATAAATCATGTCAAGATCATCACGCCGGATGATCCGGTTCAGATGCGCGTAAATAAAATTCAAACCCGGCACAGTGCCCCAATGCCCCAGCAAACGCGGCTTGATATGTTCAAGCGTCAGCGGCTGGCGCAGCAGCGGATTATCAAGCAGATAAATCTGCCCGACAGACAAATAATTCGCCGCCCGCCAATAGGCGTCGATGGCCGCCAATTCCGCTGGGCTGGGTATATCCGTCATCTCATCTCCTTGTGTTTTGCCCGTGTGCAGCACCTAAACCTGGTCAAAAATATCACCTTTTGACATGGGTCAACTGCTGTTACTTTTCTGTTCTTTCAATAATTCTTCCGCCGCGCCGGCAATCAGCGCCGTAACATCAATGGCGTTGCTGGGATGCGCAACCGTATTGCAGGTCGCGATTTTCCGGGCGCCCGCAGCAAACAGTTCGTCATAGGCCTTACCGGCGAACAGGCCATGGACACCCACAGCTATAATGCCGGATGCGCCGGCCGCATATAGGCAAGATAGGGACATATCAGGCCAACCGAATGCGCTTTGAGATCCTTTGCGGTTTCAGCAACAAAGATCAATGGCAGATATTTTGCGTCCGGCTGATAGAGGCTGCATATCAGAACAACGTCCCGCGCCGTTACATCGGCGGGAAGACGCACATAGGTCTCGCCATCCGGAAAATGATGAATCTCGGGACAGCCATATTCCGTTCCGAGCGAGGCGGAAAGTTTCTCCCCAATAGCCTCATTTCCGGGCAGCGCCAGCAGCGTTGGCCTCATGCCGCCAATTTCGATGGTCAGCGTTTTCACTTTCCCATCCTTCTTCCGGGCAGGTTGTTGTTTGGGCTTCAGGGCGCAATCATGCCGTTTTCTATATAGGCGTCCTGATACTGAAAAACGATATCCGGGTTCACCAGCAATACGGAATCGTCCTTGTTATCGAAGTGGAGACGGGTCAGCAGATCCTTGATGAGATTGAGGCGGGCCAGGCGCTTGTCATCGGCGCGCACGATAGTCCAGGGCGTGACCGGATTGTGCGTGCGGGCGAACATGTTGTTGCGCGCCTGACTGTAGTTTTTCCAGTTATTGACGGCTTTCGCATCTATCGGGCTGATTTTCCACTGTTTGAGGGGGTTCTGACGCCGGTCTTCGAGTCTGCTTTTCTGTTCATTGCAGCTGATATCAAGATAGTATTTGAACAGCTTGATTCCGGACCTGACCAGCATGTGCTCGAATTCGAGCACGGTCTGCATGAACGCCTCATATTCTTCCTCGGTGCAGAATTTCATCACCCGTTCGACCCCGGCGCGGTTGTACCAGCTGCGGTTGAACAGGACGAACTCCTGTTCTGCGGGGAGATACGGAACGAAGCGCTGAAAATACCAGCTGCCGCGATCGTGATCGGACGGCTTTCCCAAAGCGACTACGCGCGTTTCTCTCGGACTGAGATGTTTGACAATGCGCTTGATGACGCCATCCTTGCCAGCGGCGTCACGCCCCTCGATCAAGACAAGAATCTTGTCATTGCAGCGGATAAAATGTTTTTGCAGCTTCACCAGCTCGATTTGCAGGCTATGCAACTCCGCCTGATATTCGGCTTTGTCAATATTTCCGGATTCCTGAAGCGCCTTGCTTTTCATGCTCTTCTTGTTCACGCGTCAGCCTCCAGTCTGATTACGCCAGGATAATGGATATAAGTCCAGCGCGCAAGCAAGGCCCGGCCCAGGATTTCGCATGCGCCGTATACAGCAGCATGCCTCTCTCAATCTGTGCGCCAAACGGTGAGTGATGCGCCTCATATCAGCGTTGTATCTTAAAACGCCGCAATCGCGCCGCATTCAGAATGACGCTGACCGAACTCAGCGCCATAGCGGCGGCGGCGACAATCGGGCTTAGCAGGATACCTGAAATGGGGTACAATATGCCTGCTGCGATGGGCACCCCGGCGGCATTATAGGCAAATGCGAAAAACAGATTTTGCCTGATATTATTCATCACCGTCCGCGACAGACGGTGCGCCGTAACGATACCGCGCAGATCGCCCTTGACCAGAGTAACCCCCGCGCTCTCGATCGCCACATCGGTGCCCGTTCCCATGGCGATGCCAACATCCGCACTTGCCAGCGCGGGCGCATCGTTGACCCCGTCACCGGCCATCGCCACTACCCGGCCCTCTGCCCGCAGGCGTTGCACGATGCGCGCCTTGTCGGCGGGAAGCACTTCGGCTTCTACCGCATCGATGCCCAACGTTTTGGCCACGGCGTTTGCCGTCATCTGATTGTCACCGGTCAGCATGACAATGCGAATACCCAACCCATGCAGGGCGGTAAGCGCTTCCTGTGTCGTGGATTTGACCGGATCGCTGACGGCGATCAATCCTGCGACCGCGCTCTCCACGGCCAGCAGAACAACGGTGGCGCCCTGCCTGCGCAACGCATCCGCCGCCTGCGCCAGTGGCGTAACATCAACGGAATGTTCAGTCAGGAATGCCGGATTGCCCAACAGCGCGCGGCGTCCTTCGACAACGCCCAGCACGCCCTTGCCGACAGGTGAATCGAAATCCATCACTTCCGCAAACGGGATTGCGCGCTTGCCCGCCTCCGCAACAATGGCGGTGGCGATCGGATGCTCGCTGGCGCGTTCCAGACTTGCGGCCAAACGCAAAATTTCGTCATGAGAGAAACTTTCTGTGCTCTGGATCGATGTTACGCTTGGCTTGCCCTGGGTCAGGGTGCCCGTCTTGTCAATGACCAAAGTGTCAACTTTTTCCAGCCGCTCCAACGCTTCTGCATCCCGGATCAATATGCCGCCAAACGCGCCGCGCCCGACGCCCACCATGATAGACATCGGCGTCGCCAACCCCAGCGCGCAGGGGCACGCAATGATCAGCACTGACACCGCCGAAATCAGCGCATAGGTAAATGACGGTTCCGGCCCCCAATACATCCAGGAAATAAAACTCAATACCGCAATACCGATAACGCCCGGCACAAACCAGCCAGACACCTGATCAGCCAGACGCTGGATCGGCGCGCGCGAACGCTGGGCGTTTGACACCATCTGCACGATGCGGGCCAGCACCGTGTCGGCGCCGACATTGCCGGCGCGCATGACAAAGCCGCCGGTCTGGTTGATGGTGCCGCCGATGAGTTTGTCGCCGGTCTGCTTGGTCACCGGCATTGATTCACCGGTGATCATCGATTCATCGACGGCGCTTCGGCCTTCGGTCAGTTCGCCGTCCACCGGCACTTTCTCGCCCGGGCGGACACGCAACCAGTCGCCAACTACAATCATATCTATCGGGACTTCAGAATCGCTACCGTCCGCACCGATGCGCAGCGCCGTGCGCGGCGCCAGATTCAATAAGGCCCGGATGGCGCCGCTGGTGGTCTCGCGCGCGCGCAGCTCCAGCACCTGGCCCAGCAGCACCAGCGCCACAATTACCGACGCCGCCTCGTAATATACCGGCACATTGCCATGCGCGTCACGCATCGCATCAGGAAACAGGCCGGGCGCGAATGTCGCAACAAGGCTGTACAGCAACGCCGCGCCCGTGCCGATGGCGATCAGGGTGAACATGTTCAACGCGCCGGTGATGAGCGATTTTCCGCCGCGCGCAAAAAACGGCCAGCCAGCCCATAATACAACCGGCGTGGCGAGAACAAATTGCGCCAGAATTGACGTGCGCGCCGAAAATAGCGCCTGCATATCCATTAGGTGCGCGCCCATTTCCAGTATGACGACCGGAACGGTAAGCAGCACGGCAATCCAGAGCCTGCGCCGCATGTCTGCAAGTTCGGGATTTCCGGCAGGCGACGCCACGACGTTGACCGGCTCCAGCGCCATGCCGCAGATCGGGCAACTGCCCGGACCGATCCGCCGCACCTCCGGGTGCATCGGGCAGGTGTATTCCGCCTGTTCCGAGGATGGAATTTGCGCATCTGCCGCCGCGTTCAAATACTGTGCTGGATGATTTTGAAATTTTCCCTGACAGCGCGGTGAACAAAAATAATAATTCTGGCCCTGATGAAACGCCGTATGACTGGCGCCTTCAATTTGCACCATCATGCCGCATACCGGATCTTTGGCCTTATTACCTGATTTTGCGGAAACGCCATCCGCATGATGCGCGTGAGCATGGTTATTCATGGCGGCGCTCCTTTTGCTGTTACATCCCTGCCTGTGCAGTTTGACACCACTGGACGTCCCATATGTTGAGCCAAGTCAAGGTAATGGATGTTTTTTCCGGGTATCAGGAAGTTTCAAACGGAAACCCGATTGCAATATATACCCCTATAAGGTATATTTCAAGCATGGATGCAAAAACCAAGAAAAGCTGCCTCAACCGCCTCGCCCGGATCGAGGGGCAGGTGCGCGGTGTGCGCAACATGGTTGAGGAGGACCGCTACTGCATCGAAATATTGACGCAGGTCAATGCCGCGCGCGCCGCCCTTGACAGGGTTGAACAGGAGGTGCTGCGCGAGCATTTGCGGAGCTGCGTCACCCACGCCTTTCACAACGGATCGCTCGGGGAGCGTGAGCAGAAGATTGATGAATTGATTCAGGTTCTGGATAGTCAGCGCCGCTGAGCGAACGCTCTTATGGCCATCAAACAGGGAGAAAGCGCCATGACCAGTTTATTTCAGAGAAGCCTCGTCCCCTTAACCGCGCTCGGTTTGCTGCTGGCAAGTCCGGCAATGGCGCAAACGGCGGCGCCAGACCCGCATCATCCGGCGGGTGCGCCCGCTGCCGCCGCACCTGCGGCGCCAGGCGCGATGACGCCAATGATGGGAGGTGGAATGATGCCGATGATGGGTCAAATGATGGGCGGCGGCATGATGGGTGCGGATATGCGCCACCCCATGATGGGGATGATGATTACGCATTCTGAGGGATTCTTTGCTTTTCTAAAAGCTGAACTCGGAATCACCGATGCGCAGAACGCCGTCTGGACGGCGTACACGGCGCAACTGAAACCGCTGATCAAACAGCACCAGGACGCCATGCAGATGACGCCCGATGCTGGCGCAAAGCCGCGCAACTGGATTGAGCGGCTGACCGATAGCGAAGCCATACTGAGCGAACATCTGGAGACGATGAAAAAAATCCGGCCCGCCGCAGCGGCCCTCTATGCAGCACTGACCCCGGAGCAAAAGACAAAAGCCGATGCGCTGATGCCGTTAATACCTGGCGCAGTGGGCATGAAAATGGGCGGCAAACCCGGAGGAAAGTAATCCGTGCAGAAGGTTTGCAAATTAGCGCTTACAACACTCTTCACACTGATCACAGGTTCCGGCGCCTTTGCCGGAACCTATGATTTGACCGTCGATGAAATGCGCGCGGGCTATGACAGGGGTGAACGCCTGACCATGGCGATCAACGGGCAAATTCCCGGACCAGCCCTGCATTTTACCGAGGGCGAGGACGTGACCATAAACGTCACCAACAAAATGAACACGGACACTTCCATCCATTGGCACGGAATTTTGCTGCCCTTTACCCAGGATGGGGTACCGGGCATCAGTTTTGCCGGCATCAAACCGGGCGAGACGTTCACCTATAACTTCAGGATCAAACAGGCTGGCACCTACTGGTATCACAGCCATTCCGGCCTGCAGGAACAGGAAGGCATGTATGGCCCGATCATCATCACGCCTGCAAAGCGCGAGCCATACAAATATGACCGCGACTATGTGGTGATGCTGTCGGACTGGAGCGATGAAAAACCCGAAGCCATCCTTGGCCATCTGAAAAAAAATAGCGATTACTATAATTATGCGCAGCGTACCGTTGGAACCTTCTTCAGGGATGTTTCAGAAAAGGGATTGGGGGCAACCCTGAAAGACCGCGCTGACTGGGGGCAAATGCGCATGACCCCCACGGATATTTCCGATGTCAGCGGTTACACATTTCTGGTCAACGGTAAAAGCGCAGCGCAAAACTGGACCGGCCTGTTCAAACCGGGCGAACGGGTGCGCTTACGCCTCATCAACGGCTCCAGCATGAGCTATTTCGATGTGCGCATTCCAGGCCTGAAAATGACCGTGGTGCAGGCCGACGGCAATAATGTGCAGCCAGTTCCAGTAGACGAATTGCGCATTGCGGTTGCCGAAACCTATGACGTGATTGTTCAGCCTGAAGAAGAAAAAGCTTTTACGATCTTCGCTGAATCCCTCGACCGCACCGGCTATGCGCGGGCAACGCTGGCGCCTGCGGAAGGCATGAGCGGGGAAATTCCGGCGCTGCGCCCGCGCCCCCAACTGACCATGGCGGATATGGGAATGGATATGGGCGGCATGGGCCATGGGGCGGCGCCGGGCGCGGATACAGCGGGGAAGGAGAAAACATCCATGCCGGGAATGGATCACGGGTCCATGGCCGGAATGGAGGGAATGGATATGCCCGGCATGGCAATGGGTGGCATGCAGAGCGGCCTCGCGCCCAAAGCCGCAAAGGCGGGCGGCAAGGTTCTGGTGTATGGCGATCTGAAAGCGATGAAACCCTATGCGGAATATCGCGCACCGGACCGCGAGATCGAGATGAAGCTGACCGGAAATATGGAGCGGTATTTCTGGTCCTTCGACGGCAAGAAATATTCCGAGGCCGAACCCATCCGCCTGAAATATGGCGAGCGGGTGCGCTTTACCTTCGTCAACCAGACCATGATGAACCACCCGATGCACCTGCATGGCATGTGGATGCAACTGGACGTAGGCCAAAAAAAGTTCAATCCGCTGAAACATGTGGTCAATGTGCCGCCCGGCCAGTCGTTAAGCGTTGATGTGCCCGCCAGCGCCATGGGGGAATGGGCGTTTCACTGCCACCTGCTCTATCATATGGCGGCCGGCATGATGCGCAAGGTGATCGTCGAAGGCCCGGTTGCCGCAAATATGGGGATGGCGCATGAATAAGCGCGTTTCTGTTTTCATGATTCTGTTCTGCATACTGACAACTGAAGCTTCTGCGATGGAGGAGCATGAGCCAAATTATGTTTTTTTCCAGGCGGACCAGTTTGAGTATCGCACACAGGATGGGGACGATAGCCTGAAATGGGATGCGCAAGGCTGGGTTGGCGGCGACTATGAGAAGCTTTGGCTGAAAACCGAGGGCGCAAAGCGCATTGGCGGAAAAGTCGAAGACGCCGAGACGCAGCTATTATATAGCCACCTTCTTACGGATTTTTTCGATATGCAGGCGGGCGTGCGCTATGACCCCGAACCGCACCCAAGGCGCGGCTACGCAGTGCTGGGTATTCAAGGTCTTGCCCCCTATTATTTTGAAAGTGATGCGGCGCTGTTTCTGAGCAACGAAGGCGAACTGTCCGGCCGCTTCACCGCCGGATATGAACTGCTGCTGACCCAGCGGCTTCTTGCCACCTGAAATCGGAAACTATTTAATCCGGGATAACGTCCGCATGGCTTCGCAGATTTTTTCGATCCGCTGCGCATGGTCTGCGCCGCCTCTTCTGCTTTTGCGTGTTTTCGCGGTCACTTTTTCAGCGCACATATCCGCCAACTCCTCCGGTGACTGTTTTTTCTTCGCGCCTGGATCCGCAAGCGCATCCATTTTGCGGCACAGCGCCTTCATGCCGCTGACTTCCGGATCATAGCTGTGCTCAAGACGCCGCCTTATTCTCAGATTTGCCTGCCTGTAGGCAGGAGAGTGATAGGTCGGCCACGAAGCTTCATTCAAACAGGCCAGCCGAAGCACTTCTTTTCTTTCTATTGCATTCGCGCCTTGCAGTTTCTGATCCAGTGTTTTTGGCGGCTGCGATGCGCAGGCGCTGAGCGCCAATACTGCAATCACTGTCATCAGGGGGCTCATGGCGTTATTCCAGTCTCCCATTACTTTATGTCCGGATGTGTTTCTGTAGCCTCCGTTTCCTGCGGCAGCCACAACTGATGCGCGTCCAGCAGCAGCCGGTAGCGCGCCGCAATCGCTTCGATGCGGGTTGTAGTGTAGCTCAGCGCCACTTCCGCTTTCAGGCGCTGCGCGGTGAGCAGATCGGTCAGGTCAATTTCACCCAGCTCATAGGCGCGCGCCATTTTCGCGGCGTTCTGATCGATGCTCTCCACCGCCAGCCGGGCGCTTTGCCAACTGCTGTATCCCGAAACAGCGGCGGCATGCACAGTCGCGATGTTATTGAGTATGCCGCGATAGGTCAGCGCCTCCTGTTGCGCGGTGATGGCGGCCTGGGCCTGCGCCACCTGCGAATCGGCGCGCCGCCCGCCGCCGCCAGGCAGCGGGACAGAGACGCGCAGACCCATATACCGCTCATCCCCGCCCTGATCGGAACCGTAATGTACTCCAAGTGTGGGATCGGGTATCAAATCGAGCCGCGCGCGATCCGCCTGTAATTTGACCTGCTGCGATTGCGCCCGCGCTTGTTCGAGTTCGTGATTATCACTCAGGATTTTTGCGCGCCATTCCTCCAGCCCGCCCTCAATCGGTGCGGGGTCAACCAAAGCCACGCTTTCCGGCAATTGCAGTCCGGGATAATTTTGCGTCAACACGCTGGCGGCGATGTGCTGACGGGCTTCGGCCTGTTTTAACGAAGCTTCGGCTTGCGCGCTCGCGGCTTGCGCCGTGGATGCGTCCAGCTTGGCGGCATCACCCAGTTTTTCGCGCCGCGCCACCACGTCCCGCTGTTTGTTCAGTAGCGCGGCCTGGGCTTGCCATTGCGCCACTTCTGATTTTGCTTTCGCCCAATCGAACCATTGCGCCAGAAGTGTGCGCGCCGCTTCCTGATACGCCGCGCCATAGGCGAACTGCGCCGCCTTCATGCCAGCATTGCCGATATCGGAATCGATGCCGCGCTTGCCTGGTATTCTGAACGGCCGGTCAATGCCGACATTCCATTCATCATAGCGGCCCCTTGCGCCATCGATCTCGCGCTGCTGGCCTGTTGCATTGACATTGAATTCATAAGGTCCGGACACCAGCTTGCGCCTGTTCGCCTGGCCCAAGGCAATGCCGCCCTTGGCCGATTGCACGGCGGGATTTTCCTCCAGCACTTTCGCGACAATTTCCTGGGGTGGCAGATCCGGACGTTCCGCCAGAGGATTGGCCAGAACTGTGCCGTTCATCAACACGGATATCAAACTGATGGCGAGAATGCGCTTCATACAAAGCTCCCATACGCAATGAGGGGCGACAGCCAGTAGACGATATTGGCCTGTCCGAGTTTGGTTTTAAGATCGGCAAGCAGCGCCCTGGCGTCCGCTTCGCCGAGGACGGCGGTGAGACGCATCTGCTGCGCCATGCCGCGCACTTTTTCGCCCGCACTGGCATAGACCGCATTTGCGCCATGGCCGCTGACCGCGCCGCAAATAAAGCCGGAGGTTTGCGCTTCATGCACCAGCATGAAGTCGATGATCTGTTCTTCCAGACCGCGTGGAAATACCAGCGTGAGCAGACAATCAGGCGTTTGCATTTGACACCTCCCGGCGCGTTACGCCGAATTCACGGTATAAAATAGGCAGCAGGATCAGCGTGAGCATCGTCGAAGTGACCAGCCCGCCGATCACCACGATGGCCAGTGGCTTTTGCACCTCCGAGCCGGGGCCGCTGGCGAACAATAGCGGCACCAGACCGAGTGCGGCGATGCTCGCCGTCATCAGCACAGGCCGCAATCTTCGCAGCGCCCCTTCCACCACGACCCGATCAATCGGCAGGCCCTGCGCGTAAAGCTGGTTGAAATAGGTCACCAGCACCACACCGTTCAGCACCGCAATGCCCAGCAGCGCAATAAATCCGACTGACGCCGGAACCGAGAGATATTCCCCGGAAATGAACAGCGCGAACACGCCGCCGATCAGCGCGAACGGAATGTTGCTTAACACCAGCAGCGCCTGACGCAGTGATCCAAAGGTGGAAAACAGCAGCAGGAATATCAGCCCAAGCGCGATTGGCACCACAACGCCAAGCCGCGCCGCCGCGCGCTGCTGGTTTTCGAACTGCCCGCCCCATTTCAACGAATAGCCCTCCGGCAGCGGCGCCTTATCCGCCACGATCTGCCTGGCTTCTTCGACAAAGCCCACCAGATCACGGCCTGTGACATTGCTTTGCACCACCGCCATGCGCTGGGCGTTCTCACGGTCGATCTTCACCGGCCCGCCAACACGCACCAGCTTCGCCACCGCCGATACCGGAATATTTTCGCCATCGGGTAAAGTCAGGGTCAGGCTGGCGAACAGCGCGGGCGAAGAACGCACCGCATCGTCACCGCGCAACAGCAATGGCGTGCGCTGGTTGCCTTCCAGAACCACGCCAACCTGGCGGCCTTCGATCTGGATGCGCAGCGCGTCCTCGATGGTGTTGACATCCAGGCCCAGGCGTCCCGCCGCCACGCGGTCGATCTGCACCTGCAGATATTGCATGCCCTCGTTCAGCACCGTAAAAACGTCCTCGCTGCCATTGACGGTTTTGAGGGTGGCTTCCACTTCGCTGGCAAGCCGGTTCAGCGTGTCGATTTCGGGGCCAAAGATTTTCACCGCCACATCGCCACGTACGCCGATGATCATTTCCTGCACGCGCATGTCAATGGGTTGTGTGAAGCTGTAGGAGATGCCGGGCAGCTCATCCAGGACCTTGCGCACTTCGCCCTGCATCCATTCGACATCATTTTCGCGCCATTCGTCACGCGGTTTCATCATCAGATAGGTATCGGTCTGATTGAGGCCCATCGGATCAAGCCCCAGTTCGTCCGCGCCCGCGCGCGCCACGATGCTGGTGATCTCCGGCACGCCTTTCATCAGCGCCTGATGGATCAGCGTGTCCAGCGCCGCCGTCTGCTCCAGACTGACCGACGGCAGTTTTTCAATGCCGGTGATCATGGTGCCTTCGTCCATGGTCGGCATAAAGGTTTTGCCGACCAGCAGATAAATCACCACCGTCAGCGCCAGCCCTGTTCCTGCCGCCGCATAGACGATGCGCACATTCGCCAGCGCCCAGTTGAGCGCGGGCACATACAGCGCATTGGCCTTGCGCACCAGCCAGGGATCGCCATGCGGAATCTGGTTCAGCAAGTAGGAGGAAAGCACCGGGATCACTGTCAACGCCAGCAGCAGCGAGGCGCTGAGCGCAAAGATGATCGTCAGAGCAACCGGGATAAAAAACTTTCCCTCCAGTCCCTGTAATGTCAGCAACGGCAAAAACACAATAACGATAATGATGATGCCCGATGTCACCGGCACCACAACCTCGCGCACCGCCCGGTAGACGATATGCAGAAACGGCAGATCTGCATCGCCGTCTTTGTCATGCCCCAGATGGGAGACAATGTTTTCCACCACCACTACCGCTGCATCAACCAGCAGGCCGATGGCGATGGCCAGCCCGCCAAGGCTCATCAGATTGGCCGACATGCCGAACTGCCGCATCAGGATAAAGGTGCACAGCGCCGCCAGCGGCAAGGTCAGCGCCACCACCGCCGCTGCGCGCCAGTTACCCAGAAACAGAATCAGCAGCACGACCACCAGCACGGTGGCTTCCATCAGCGCTTTTGACACAGTTCCAACAGCGGTGGTTACCAGTTCGCTGCGGTCGTAAAATGGGGTGATCTTCACACCCGGCGGCAATGTTGGCGCCAGTTCGGCGAGTTTGTTCTTGACGCCATCAACCACCTGCTGCGCGTTCGCGCCGCGCAGGCCCAGCACCAGCCCCTGCACCGCCTCGCCTTTTCCATCCATGGTCACCACGCCATAGCGGGTCATGCTGCCGATGCGTACCGCCGCGACGTCGCTTACCTGCACGACGCCCGTGTCGCGTTTGGCGACGATGATGTTGCCGGTGTCTTCCAGGGTTTTGATACTGCCTTCGGAACGCACCAGCAGCACTTCCTCGCCATCGCGCAGGCGGCCCGCGCCGTCATTGCGGTTGTTGCTTTCAAGTGCTTCCTGCAACATCGCCATGGTGACGCCGCGTGCGCGCATCGCCGCATTATCCGGCACCACCTCAAAGCTGCGCACCAGCCCACCCAGCGCGTTGACGTCCGCGACGCCAGGAAGCGTGCGCAGGGCCGGACGAATGGTCCAGTCCAGCAAGGTGCGGCGCTCGGTCAGGGATAATCCGCCGCCGTCAATGGTGAACATGAACATTTCGCCCAGCGGCGTGGTGATCGGGGCCAGACCGCCGCTGATACCGGGTGGCATATCGCCCATGATGTTGTTCAGGCGTTCAGCCACCTGGCTGCGCGCCCAGTAAATGTCCGTGCCGTCCTCGAAATAGATGGTCACGTCGGTAAGGGCGTATTTGGTGACCGAGCGCAAAATTTTCTTGTTCGGAATGCCGAGCATTTCGACTTCGATGGGCGTGGTGATGCGCGCCTCAACCTCTTCCGGCGTCATGCCGGGGGCTTTCATGATCACTTTCACCTGCACCGGCGACACATCGGGGAATGCGTCAATCGGCAGGTTCTGGAAGGCGTAGGCGCCACCGGCAATCAGCAGCACCGTCGCCAGCAACACCAGCATGCGCTGCGTCAGCGCGAATTCAATGAGTTTGGAAAGCATTATTCACTCCCTCCCAGGCCTTGCCATTTGCCCTTGACGGCCAATACGCCGTCTATGGCGATCAGGTCGCTATCCTTGAGCGGGCCGCTGATGGTGGTGGCGGCGGCGCTTTCATTTTCCACAGCGACTTCCTGGGCGCGGAACCCATCCGGGGTTTTCACGAATACATAGGGCTTGCCATCCTGGCGCGCGACGGCGGCGGGCGGCAATTGCCATTGCTTCGCGCCGCTGCCCGCCACCTCGATGGCGGCAACCACCAATTGTTCGGGGTGCAGTGTGTCTGCGTTCTGCGTGATTTCGGCGCGCACCATGATGGTCTGGTTGGCGGCGTCCAGGCTTTTGCCCATTGAGATGACACGACCGCTTGCGCTGGAGTTCTGTATGCTGACGCTATCGCCCATCTTCACACGGGCGGCCTGGGCTGCGGGCAATTGCACCTCAACCCACATCGGCGTCAGGAAGCCGACTTTATATAAGGGGTCGGCGGCCGCTACGCGCTGACCGGCTATCGCCATCTGTTCCAGCACAAAGCCATCCAGCGGGGAGACGATGTGGATGGTGTTGGTTATCTTCTGGCTGGTTTCCAGCGCCCTGATTTCCTCCGGCTGCATGCCGGACAGCGCCAGCGTCTGGCGGGATTCCTCCAGCCCGGCTTGCGCCTGCGTGGCGGCGCTCTGGGTGGCCTGATAACGGCTTTTGGCGATAATGCCTTCTTTCAGAAGTTCATCGTCGCGATTCAACGCGCTGCGCGCAACCTGCGCCGCGCTTAGGGCGTTCAGCAACTGGCGCTGCGCATTCACCAGCGACGGGCTTTTCAATTCGGCCAATGTCTGGCCCTTTTCCACGGCTTGGCCAGCGGCGGCCAGCACCGCTTCGACAATGCCTTCCAGCGGTGCGCCGATCACGCGCAACTGGTTATTCGGAATAACCGCCATGGCGGGATATCCTGCACCCGCGCCCTGCGTCACTGAGGCGAGTGCGACAGTTTTTATGCCCAGCGACTTGGCCTGTTCCGCAGAAATGGCGATAATATCCTGCTGGCTTTCCTGCGCCCGTGCGGCATGACTGCTTAACAGCGTAGCGCATATCAGCCACGCAAAAGATTTCTGAAACATGAAATTCCCTCGGGTAATCCATTGATAAAATAGACAACGCATAGAGGCGTGGGGTGCAAAGCAGCACCCTTCGCCACAGCATGCGCCGTGATCACAGTGGATTAAGCGCGGGAGGGGGGTTCCAGCAGCGGCCCTACGGTAATCGGGGCCAGATTGGTCTGCGCACTGATGATAAAGGCCGTTGAGGTTTCTTGCCGAGTGCTGTCAACAGCTTCGATCTGAGCACGATCGGCGATGCAATGATGCTCGGCAGAGGCAAGACTGCCATTGTCCTGCTTCTTGGAAGAGGACTGGTCTGTGAAATTATGTCCCGCGCCGGAAGAATCCCGCCCCACTGCGTGCGCCATGGGCGCAAGCACCAGAGAGAAAACAACACACAGAAGTGCAAAAAAGCGGTTCATGGCGACCCATATAATGCAATGGACGATGCTATGCAAATTTTTTTAAGGAAGTGTGAAATTACCAATTTCTACCGGCAAGCCAGCGGCGCGCCATTCCGGCAGGCCGTCTTCCAGGCGGCGGATATTGTAGCCCCGCGCCCTCAACAGGGCGACGGCTTCGTAAGACAGTACGCAATAGGGGCCGCGGCAGTACGCAACGATTTCATGATCAGGGTCAAGATCGGCCAGCCGCAGTTTGAGTTCTGCCAGCGGGATGTTGACAGCGCCGGGAAGATGGCCAAGCGCGAACTCGTCCTCTGGCCTCACATCGAGCACCGTCACGATGCCGGCTTTGAGACGGTCCAGAAGTTCCGTGCGGGAGACGGCGTCCAGGCTGTCGCGCGCATTGAAGTAGCTGCGCACAATGCGTTCAACTTCTGCCGACTGGTGTTCGGCGATGCGCCGGAGCGATGCCAGTAATTCGAGAATGGGGGCGTCCGTCAGACAGTAAAAAATGAACTTGCCTTCACGGCGTGCTGTGACAAGACCGGCGCGGCGCAACTGCTGAAGATGCTGGGACGTATTGGCGATCGACGCCCGGATGCGATCGGCCAACACTTCAACATTGCGCTCACCCTGTGCAAGCTGCTCCAGAATTTCCAGCCGATGCGGGTGCGCGGCGGCTTTCGCCACGGCGGCAAATTGGACGAACAGGGTCTGCTTTGGATTCACGCTTGACATATTCCAGCAATCATTACTATATTATTCAAGAAAATAATTGATTAATTGTACAAATGCAACTCCCTATCTAGGCGTTATGTGTGAGAAGCGACAGTGACCGAGGCTCTGATCCATTATGAACCCGCCATCCGTCTGAGCGCTTTCATCAGTGTTTTTGCGGCAATGGCGCTGTGGGAGATGCTGGCGCCGCGCAGGCTCCAAGCCGTTGGACGGCTTGGGCGCTGGCCCAGCAATCTGGCCATCGTCGCCCTCAACACGCTGCTTGTCCGGTTTGTATTCCCGGCTGCCGCCGTCGGCATGGCTTTGCTGGCTGAGGCGCACGGCTGGGGACTGTTTCACGCTTTGAAGGCGCCGGCCTGGCTCGCGATCACTGCCTCGGTAATTTTTCTCGACCTCGCCATCTATCTGCAACATGTGCTGTTGCATGCGGTGCCGGCGCTGTGGCGTCTGCATCGAATGCATCATGCCGACATTGAATTCGACGTCACCACCGGCGCCCGCTTCCATCCAATCGAGATACTGCTGTCGATGGTCATCAAACTCGGCATTGTCGCGGCACTCGGCGCGCCAGCCGTGGCTGTGCTGATCTTTGAGGTGCTGCTCAACGCCACCTCGATGTTCAATCATGGCAATGTCCGCCTCTCTGAACGGCTTGATGGCGTGCTACGCAAAATTGTCGTCACGCCCGACATGCACCGCGTCCATCATTCAGTAGTTCCTCGCGAGACCAACAGTAATTTTGGCTTCAATGTCCCCTGGTGGGACCGGCTGTTTGGAACCTATCGTGCACAACCCGCCGCCGGGCATCAGGAGATGACGATCGGCATTGCGCAGTTCCGTGATCCGCGCGAGCTCAGACTAGACCGCATGCTCTTGCAGCCGTTCCGCGATGACGCCCGCCTTTATCCGTTAGGCCAGAGGGAGAATGCCGGATGACGATCTTCCCTCGATTTAGTGGACACCCATGACAGGTTTTCGAACCAAGCGAGGAGTGTCTGATGATTACGAAGTGGACTTCCCCGGAAAAAGTGGAGGGACTTCGGCTCTGTCATGTCATTGCGTTCTCGTAGGCAATAGGTGACAAGTATCCAAGCGCCGAATGACCGGCGGCATGGTGTCATCGACCGTACTGACCTTGATGGTCATCCCGGCAATCTACGCCACCGCCCAGCGCCGCAAGATAGGCGCCAATATATTTTTTGGTGCGGTAGCAATAGAGCGCAATGGCGCTTTGCGCTTCGGGGGAATCTGATGCCAGCAGCACGCGCATGTCGCCACTGACGCCCGAAAGGCCGGGCAGTCCCGATTCCTTTTGTAAAAGCGTTTCCAGTTGCGCTGCATCGATTCCTGCTTCGCGTTGCAGATAAAGCAGAAAACCCGCATCCACATCGCCCGCGCGCGTGGCCATGACAAGCCTTCAAGTGGCGTGTGGACTGGTAACTGTTTTGTTCCTGTTGCTTGGGAATGTATTGTACCATAAAGAAGATTGAACATGACAACCCTGCATCGGGAATTCGCTTGGCGGCGCATTGGCTTCTGGCTGTCCGGCCTTTTGGGGCTTGGCGCCGTAGTGCTGGTTGTGTCGCGTTTCGGCGAACTTGAGCATCTTGTCGAAATTGAGCGCAACGCAAAACCGGTCTGGCTGATCGCGGCCTTTGCGCTGCAAGTTCTGACTTACGCCGCAGCTGCTGCGGTTTGGTACTTTGCGCTCCGTAGCGCAGGGGCGCACCGGCCACTCACGGCCTTGCTGCCCCTTGGTATCGCCAAGCTCTTTGCGGATCAGGCCATACCAAGCGGTGGACTGAGCGGCACACTTCTTGTCATAGGCGCCCTGACCCGGCGCGGCATACCGCGTCCGCTATGCATGGCGGTGCTGCTGGTCGGCCTGGTTTCATACTACAGCGCGTATCTGGTGGCCGTGGTCATAGCGCTCGCTGTGCTTGACCTGTTTCATGCAGTCAGTCCGGCGGTGACGGGCATTGCTGCGCTCTTCATCGTGGTGGCTGTGGCGTTCCCCGCCTTGATGCTATGGCTCAAGCATACACGCGGCGGGCGCCTTCGATACCTGCTGACGCGCATTCCGGGCGTCAGGGACCTGGTCAGCGCGGTCTCTGACGCGCCAACGCATCTGATGCAGAATCCCCGCCTGATGCTCGGGACGGCCGTGCTCCAATTTTCCATTTTCGCGCTTGACGCCGCCACGCTCTACGCCATGCTGCGCGCGGTTGGCGTAACGGCGAACCTGACGGGCGTGTTCGCCAGCTTTATGGCGGCATCCGTGACCGCAACGATGGGGCCGATGCCGCTCGGCCTTGGGGTCTTCGAGGGCGCGCTGATTGCGGTCCTGCATCTGACCGGCATCCAGCTTGAAGCCGCCTTTGCCGCCACATTTCTTCTGCGCGGCATTACATTCTGGCTGCCCATGCTCCCGGGCCTCTGGTTCGCCCGGCGCGAATTACGGCGTATATAAGCCTGATGCAGTCAGGAAGATGCAAAATGGCGCTATCCACCCATAAATGCGGATGGCGGATATTTTTGCATTGCTATGGGTGATCCCGTTTCAGCCCGCGATAAAACCACGCTTTCGCCGCTTCTGTTGCTGCGACATAGCCTGCGACGATGGCGATGACAGCCGCCAGCTGGAACGGTGTCAGAACGACGAACCCGAACATGGTGCGCACGCTTTCAACATATGGAATGAACAGCGTCACCCCCGTAACGGCAATTGTACTCAACAAGAGCAACCGGCTTGGGCGGCTGCGATAAAAGGAGCTTTGGGTCCGCAGGACGAGAACCACGGCCAGTTCTGTAAGCAGGGAGACAATGAACCATGTTGTCTGGAATTCAGCGGCGCTTGCCTTGAACACGAGCAGGAGTGCCGCAAAGGTCAGCAGATCGAAGCAGGAGCTGATGACCCCGAATACAATCATGAAGCGCTGCACCAGGCCGATGTCCCAACGCTGCGGACGCGCTATGTGTTCCGCATCGACATTATCCGTCGAGATCGCCATCGATGGCAGATCAGAGAGAAAGTTGTTGAGCAGTATCTGTTTTGGAAGCAGCGGCAGGAAGGGCAGCAGCGGCGTCGCGAGCGCCATGCTGATCATGTTGCCGAAATTCGCGCTGGTCGTGATCGAGATGTATTTGAGCGTGTTTGCGAAGGTGCGCCGCCCATCTTCAACCCCCTGGCGCAGCACGTCCAGATCGCGCTGCAGAAGCACCACATCGGCGCTTTCGCGCGCGACATCGACGGCCTGATCAACGGATATCCCGACATCCGCCGCATGAAGGGCCGGGGCGTCATTAATGCCGTCGCCCAGATAGCCAACCGCATGTCCCATCCGCTGCAGCGCGCGCACGATCCGCTCTTTTTGCTGCGGATCAATCTCGACAAACAGATCGGTCCGGGGGGCTGCATGCCACAGCGCCTCGTCCTTCATCGCGCCAAGCGCTTCGCCTGTCAGCATCGCTTTCGGATCAAGGCCAACTGCCTGTGCAAGATGCGCGGTGACGTAACGGTTATCCCCGCTGATGATCTTGACGGCGATTCCCAGCGCCGCAAGATTGCGGATTATCTGCCCCGCATCAGGTTTTGGCGGGTCAAGGAAAAGCAGAAAACCCATGAAGGTCAGGCCGTCTTCATCCTCGCGCGCATAACGGGATTTGGCGGGCAGCCGCCGTTCGGCAATCGCAAGGACGCGAAACCCGGCCTCTCCCTTCGCCTGGAAGAAATTTGCAAGTTCCCGCCGCGCGCCGCCATCGAGGGGCTGCGGGCCTTGCGGCCGGTTAACGGCGCTGCATATTTCCAGAATATTTGCGAACGCCCCCTTTGTAATCAGCCTGTGGGCGCCCGGTCCGTCTGCATCCTCGACGATAATGGTCAGGCGCCGCCTCATGAAATCATACGGAATCTCATCTATTTTCCGCACCCCCGCCGCCGTCAGACGTTCACGTTCGCCCATCGCGACGATTGCGGCGTCCAGCGGATTCTCGATGCCTGTCTCCAGCGCGGCGTTAAGATAGGCAAGCTGGCGGACGCCAGCCGAGGCCTGGCCCGTCACGTCAACGGCATCCTCAAGCACAATCACCCCTTCGGTAAGCGTGCCTGTCTTGTCCGTGCACAGAATGTCCATGCTGCCGAGATTTTCGATGGCGGCGAGCCGCCGGACGATCACGCCGCGCCTTGCGAGATGGCGCGCGCCTGCGGAGAGCGTGACGCTCACGATCGCAGGCAGAAGCTCCGGTGACAGGCCGACGGCGAGGGCGACGGCGAACAGCAGCGATTCAGCAACTGGCCGGCCAAGCAACTGATTGGCCGTCAGCACGAAAAGCACGATCAGCATCATTACCCTGACGAGCATTCCACCAAACTGGCGTACACCGCGCGCAAACTCGGTCTCCGGCTCGCGTTCGCCAAGCCGTGCGGCAATAGCGCCAAACGCCGTGCGCATTCCGGTCTCGACGATAATGGCTTTCGCCGATCCGCTACGCACCGATGATCCCATGAAAACCGCGTTGCTCCTGCCGCTGATCGCTGCCGCCGCCGCAACAATCCCCGGCTGTTTCTCAACGGGAAAAGACTCGCCCGTGAGGCTCGCCTCCGAAACCAGGAAGTCCTTCGCCTCAAGCACCAGACAGTCCGCGGGAATGAGTTTGCCTGCGGAAAGAAGAATGACATCGCCCGGCACAAGCGAGCTGACGGGGACGGCCGTCCCGGCGCCATCGCGCAGGACGCTGGCGTTTAGCGCAAGTCGCTGCTTGAGTTCCGCAATAGCCCTGGAGGCGCGGTGTTCCTGAAAGAAGCCGAGCAGTGAACTGCCAAGCACAATGCTCAAAATGATTATTGCATCCAGCCAATCCTGCAAAGCGAGCGAGACAAAGGCGCCGAAAATCAGGATCAGCACCAGAGGATTGGCGAACTGCCGCAGAAACAACGCGATCGCCGAAAGCTGGTTCGCGTCCGCAACCTGATTGGGGCCAACGGAACGGAGCAGCGCGCGGGCTGTCTTGCTGTCAAGGCCCTGGGCGGAGGAATGCAGGGCTGCAATGACCTCATCAGCAGGCCGGCTCCAGAATGGCGCTTCATCAGGGCGGGATGTCATAAACGGCACTATGTGCAAGCCCCCTTACTCTTTCCGCTGGCAGGAAGTGAGAAACCTATCCCTAGCATACTGCTCTGTTCGTGGCGGAAAGATTTTTCGGTTAAATTTCTGTGACCTTGTTGGCGATTTCATCCGGTTCGTCCGGGCGGGCCGGAAAATGCCGCTCAAGAACCAGGGTGCAGGCTTCAATTGCCAGATACCATAGAGAGCATTTTTTTAACGCCATAAGAAGGCTGTTATACGTGGATTCTAGTGCGAGATCATCCAGGGGCGGCTGGCCGGGAAACTCTTTGATCCATCTTTGGCGCGCGCGGTAAGGCGTGAGCCTTTCCCCGTGCAACACGAACAGTTTGCGCCATGGCGTGATTTGTATTCGGCGGAGGATTGCGGCGCATGGACGCTGCGCTCGTTCGTAGCAAAAGCATGGCGGCGTTGCGCCGCCATATTGGCGAAATGCGGAACCGAGAGTGACCGGGGCGCATCCGCGCTGCATTCCGGGCATGTTTGCGGCGTTTCATATTCCGCCATGGGGCGCATTGCCGTAAACGGGCCGCAGACGTCGCAGAGATAATCGTAAACTGGCATGATTGCCGTCCCGGTTTTGTTGATGGAGGAACGCACGGGGCAGCATGGCGCCGCCCCGTACCCGCAAAAGATTATTTATCCAGCGACATTGGAATATCCACCCCGCCCTTGATATGTTTTACCGGGCCATCGGCGTTCGGCATGATGTCGAATTCAAAAATATCCGTCGGCAGCCACAGCGTCGCGCAGGCATTGGGAATATCCACGACGCCGGAGATGTGCCCCTGCACCGGCGCAGTGCCAAGAATGGCGTAGGCCTGGGCCTTGGAATAACCAAACTTGGTCATATATTCGATGGCGTTCAGACAGGCCTGCCGGTAGGCGACGTGCACGTCGAGATAATGCTGCTTGCCCCATTCATCAACCGAGATGCCCTCGAAGATGAGATAGTTATTATAGTTCGGCGTAATCGGCGAAGGCTTGAACATCGGGTTTTTAACGCCGTACTTCGCCATGCCGTCCTTGATGACATCCACCTTGATATGCAGCCAGCCCGCCATTTCAATGGCCCCACAGAAAGTGATTTCGCCATCCCCCTGACTGAAATGCAGATCGCCCATTGAAAGCCCGCCGCCCTTGACATAAACGGGGAAATAAATCTTTGAGCCGCGCGACAGATCCTTGATGTCGCAATTGCCGCCATGCTCGCGCGGCGGCACGGTGCGCGCGCCTTCCGCCGCCACCTTGGCCTTGGCGGCGTCTTTGGCCCTGCCCGCATGGGCGGTAGGACCGAATGGCGGGTTGGCCAGCGGCGGCACCCGCTCGGGCTCGGTGGCGATGAAATCCACTTCGCGCTTGTTCCAGATATCCAGCAGTTTCTGATCCGGCAAACAACCGATCAGGCCGGGATGAATGAGCCCGGCAAATTTAACGCCCGGCACATGCCGCGAATGGGTATAGAGGCCAGAAATATCCCAGATGGATTTTTGCGCGAACGGGAAATGGTCGGTCAGAAAGCCGCCGCCATTCTTTTTTGAGAAGAAACCGTTGAAGCCCCACAGGCTATCCGGCTTGGCGCCGACATCCAGAAGATCGACGACCAGAAGATCGCCGGGTTCGGCCCCTTCAACGCCAATCGGGCCAGACAGGAAGTGCACAATCGACAGATCAATATCGCGGACATCATCGGCGCAATCATTGTCCTTGATGAACCCGCCGGTCCAGTCATAGGTTTCGATAATGAAATCGGCGCCCCGCTTCACCCATGTCACCATTGGAATATCCGGATGCCAGCGGTTATGGATCATGTCGTTATTGTAGGGGGAATCTGTCAGATCAACCTTGATCAGGGTCTCAGGCATTGCATTTCTCCTTCCATTTGTTTGCGTTGCGCACGGATTTACACAGCGAGGAAGCGGGCGATGGCCGCTTCATCGACACCTTCACGCACATCGCTATGAACGATGCGCCCGTTTTCCAGCACCAGAATGCGATCCGCGACGCTAAGCACAAAGCTGAGCACCTGCTCACTGACGATGATGCACAGATTGCGCATATCGCGGATTTCCTTGAGCACCTTGGCGAGGTCCTTGATGATCGAAGGCTGTATGCCCTCGGTGGGTTCATCGAGCAGCAGGACTTTCGGATCGCTTGCCAGCGCACGCGCTATGGCAAGCTGTTGCTGCTGACCGCCGGACAGATTGCCGCCGCGCCGTTTGTTGAACTCCCACAGGATGGGAAACAGGCTGTAGATTTCGTCCGGTATGACGCGCCTGCCGGTGGCGGAAAGACCTGTCCTGATATTTTCCTCCACCGTCATGGCGCCAAAAATCTGGCGTCCCTGCGGCACATAGGCCAGACCATTGGCGACCCGCGCGTGGCTGGGCATGGCGGTGACATTGGCGCCATTGGCGATGATCTGTCCGGATTTTGCCGGGACGACCCCGATCAGGGATTTCATCAGGGTGGTTTTTCCCATGCCGTTACGGCCAACCACAGCAACGATCTCTCCCGGCTGAACCGTGAAATCAAGGCCATGCAGCACCTGGCTCTGGCCGTAGGCAACATTGAGGTTTCGCACTTCTAGCATGACCGTTTCCTTTAGTGGCCGAGATAGACTTCCTTGACTTCCGGGTTCGCCTGTATCGCTTCCATTCTGCCTTCGGCCAGCACCTTGCCCTGGTGCAGCACAGTGACGCGGTGGGCAATGCTCTCGACAAATTTCATGTCGTGTTCGATTACAATCACCGAGCGGTTCTTGATGACCTCATTCAGCAACTCAGCGGTCTTTGCGCGCTCCGCCACGCTCATGCCCGCGACCGGTTCATCCAGCATCAGCAATTCCGGGTCCTGGATCAGCAGCATGCCAATCTCAAGCCACTGCTTCTGACCGTGGCTCAGCATTTCGGCGGGGTTATCCAGAAGTTTTTCCAGAAAAATCATGCGGGCGATCGCGTGCACCTGATCGGTAATCTCGCTGGTGCGTTTCCAGAACAGCGCGCCGAAAACATTGCGGCCGCGCGGAAAGGATATTTCGAGATTTTCGAATACAGTCAGGTCTTCATAGATCGAAGGCGTCTGGAACTTGCGTCCAATACCCAACTGCACAATATCCTGCTCATTGAGTTTGGTGATTTCCCTGTCGTTGAATTTGATTGAGCCGCTGCTTGGCCTGGTGCGGCCGCAGATAAGATCGAGCACCGTTGTTTTGCCCGCGCCATTGGGGCCGATAATGACCCGCAGCTCGCCCTTGTCGATATAGAGGTTAAGTTCGTTGACCGCCTTGAAGCCATCGAAGGAGACGCTGACATTTTCCAGCGCCAGAAGGAAATCGGTTCTGTTGGCCATCTTGCTCTCCTTACTCGGCCAGCACGGGCGTGACGCCGGTGTGCTTGCCGCCTGACTTGCGGTTGATCAACGGCAGCAACTGATCGGTGAAAAGCCCCGCCAGCCCGCGCGGAAACGCCAGAACGACGGCGATAAACAGCCCCCCCATGGCGAACAGCCACAGTTCGGGGAAGCTTTCGGAAAATACCGTCTTGCCCCAGTTCACCAGCAGGGTGCCGGTGACTGCGCCGACCACCGAGTGACGTCCGCCCACGGCGCAGAAAATCACCATCTCGATAGAGGGCACGATGCCAACGAAAGACGGCGACATGAAGCCGACCTGCAAGGTAAACATCGCGCCGCCAAGCGCCGCGACAGCAGCGGCGAAACAGAACACGAAAACCTTGAACAGGGCAGGGTCATAGCCGGAGAAACGCACCCGTTCCTCCTTGTCGCGCACCGCGATCAGGATGCGCCCCAGCTTGCTGGCGATCACCTGACGCGCCAGCAGCATACTGCCAAGCAGGGCGAAGCAGCAGACGAAATAGAGAATATATTTGGCGCTGTCCGTGCGGATGTCCCAGCCCAGAAGTGTGCGCAAATCCGTGATGCCGTTGATGCCGCCGGTAAAATCCTGCCGCCCAATGATCAGAATGGTCAGCACCGCCGCCAGCGCCTGGGTGATGATGGCAAAGTAAACGCCACCCACACGGCGCTTGAACAGCGCATAGCCAAGGATAAAGGCGATCAGCACAGGCACCGCAAACACGGCGATCAGCGCCAGCGGCAAAGACTGGAACGGCACCCAGAAATGAGGAAGTTCGGTTAACTGGTTCCAGTCCATGAAATCGGGAATACCCGGCGTCGACTGAATTTTGGTGGCCTCGGGCGTGGAGGCTTCAAGTTTCAGATACATCGCCATGCAATAGCCGCCAAGGCCGAAGAACACCCCCTGCCCGAGGCTCAGGATGCCCGTATGGCCCCAGCACAGCACAAGCCCCACTGCAACGAAGGCGTAAGTGAGATATTTTCCGACAAGATTGAGGCGGAAAATATCCAGCGCAAGCGGCAGCACCACCACGATCAGAATGCCGATAAGGACGATGCCCAGCAGTTCCAGATTCCGGTTCTTAGTGAGGACGTCATACATGATGCGTTACTTTCTAATCTTGAGGACAAACAGGCCCTGCGGGCGCAGCATCAAAAGTCCGATGACAAACAGCAGCGTGATCACCTTGGCCATCGAGCCCGACATGAAGAATTCCATGACGGACTGCGACTGCGAGATGGAGAGTGCCGAAAATACGGTTCCCAGCAGGCTCTGCGCGCCGCCAAAGACAACGACGAGGAACGTGTCAACAATGTAAAGCTGGCCCGCCGTCGGGCCGGTGGAGCCGATCATGGTGAAAGCCGAACCCGCTATCCCGGCAATGCCGCAGCCAAGCCCGAAGGTAAGCCGGTCAACGCGCTGTGTGTTGACGCCGGCAGCGCCCGCCATGACCCGGTTTGACAGCACCGCGCGCACCTGAAGCCCCCAGCGGGAACGGAACATCAACAGCGCCACAATCCCCGTTATGAAAAGCGTCAGCGCCATGACGAACAGTCCATTGATCTGCACTTCGATGGAACCGGTCACCGGCAGCGAGCCCATCATCCAGGCCGGCAATTCAACACCCACTTCGCGCGCGCCAAAAATGGAACGGAAGGATTGCTGCATGATCAGGCTGAGGCCCCAGGTCGCCAGCAGCGTATCCAGCGGGCGGGAATAGAGGTGCCGGATCAGCAGCCACTCCACAATCAGCCCCAGCCCGCCCGAAATGATGAAGGCCACGGTCATGGCCACAAAGAAGTAACCGTCATACAGGCCGGGCGCGTAGGTCTGAAACAGATGCGAACATAAATATGTCATATAGGCGCCGAGGATCATGAATTCCCCATGCGCCATGTTGATGACGTTCATCTGACCAAAGATGATGGCAAGACCCAGCGCCATTAAGAGGTACACGGAGAAAAGTATCAGTCCCGCAAATGCCTGCATCGCGAAAATCGATCCGAGATCACCAAGCGAATACTCCATGAACATAGTGTTACTCCCTACAGGTGGCCGTATATGGCGGGCTGCCAAATTGACTGCTGAACCTTACCGTCCGGGCGGCGCGCCGCCCGGACATGACTGAAAGATCATTGATAGCCCTTGGGAAAGGGATTTGGCTCCATCAGATCAGCCGTTTCATACACAACGTCATATTGGCCATCGAGGCGCGCGAGACCGACGCGGGTCTTGCTCCACAAATGATGGTTTTCGTGAATGCGCACATAGCCTTCGGGCGCGCCCTTGAATTCAATGCCCGGTGATGCCGCCGCCACCTTGTCGACATCAAAGGAGCCTGCTTTCTCCACCGTCAGTTTCCACAGCCAGGGACCGAGATAGGCGGCCTGCGTGACGTCGCCAATAACCGTTTCTGCGCCCCACATCTTTTTGAATTCGGAGACAAAGGCCTTGTTGTTGGGATTGTCGAGCGACTGGAAATATTTCATGCAGGCATAGGCGCCAACGATATTTTCGCCGCCAATACCCAGAATTTCATCTTCGGTCACCGAGATTGTGACCAGTGTCTGCTTGGTCAAATCAATGCCTGCGGCTTTAAGCTGTTTGTAGAACGCCACGTTCGAGCCGCCCACAATGATTGCGTAAATCACGTCTGGCTTGGTCAGTTTCAATTTATTGATAACGGAGTTGAACTGCGTATGCCCAAGCGGGAAATATTCCTCGCCCACCACTTTCAGCTTGAGAAAGTTCTCAATGTGCTTGCGCGCGATCTTGTTCGATGTGCGCGGCCAGATATAGTCCGATCCCAGCAGATAGAAACTCTTGGCGCCCTTTTCCTTCACCACCCAGTCCAGCCCGGCGATGATCTGCTGCGTCGCCTCCTGACCGGTATAGATAACGTTCTTGGATTGCTCCAGACCTTCATAGAAGGTCGGGTAATACAGCATGCCATTATATTGTTCGAACACCGGCAGCACCGCCTTGCGCGACGCCGATGTCCAGCAGCCCATTACCGAGGCGCATTTGTCTTTGACAAGCAGCTTCTTGGCCTTTTCAGCAAAGGTCGGCCAGTCGCTGGCGCCATCTTCCTGAATGAATTTGATCTGGCGGCCCAGCACGCCGCCTGCCGCATTTATTTGTGCAATGGCCAGCTTCTCGGCCTGCACCGAACCGGTTTCGGAAATCGCCATGGTCCCGGTGACGGAATGCAGAATGCCAACTGTCACCTCGGTATCGGTGACCGCAAGTCCGGTTGTATTGACCGCACTGGTCGGGAATGCCTGCGCCCAGGCGCCACGCGGCAGCATTGCTGCGGCGCCAAGCGCCGCCGTGCCGATTAGCAATTGCCGGCGTGTGGGTGATTGAAAATCCCAGACCCCGGGTTTCTTGTTATCAGATGACATTTGACGCCTCCTAAAATCCAACGGCGGAGTCGCACTATCGCGATCCATGGCGTCAACAATCGCCAGATATATTGCGACGCAGCAATACGTCGTTTGACGTATATGCAAAAAACATCCGCGCCACGCCATGGAGAGAGGCAGAGACCGCTGCTTATATTTTCGTCATCCCCTGCTTATTTTATGTCCACAAAGTGCCATTTTTTGAGGCTGACTTATATTGGCCCCCCTTATGGCTCGTCTGCAAAATATAGGGGATGGCGGTTTATCCGGTGCGCGCGCCCAGTTTTATGTTGCGATGCAAATTGAATCTTGTGCGTCGCACAATGATGGCGTTAAACTGTCTTTATCGCTGGGATGGCGGAGCGTGGTTTGAACAAAGGCTATTGGCCATGATGGCGCGGCAGAAAATCGTCCGTGTGCGACGTAATTATAATAAATGGGTCGCCAACCAGACCCTGGAAGATTACGCGCTGCGTTTTACCGCGAAAAATGCGCGAAAATGGTCAAACTTCCGTGTCGCCAATGCAGCCCTGGGCGCGATCTCGTTTCTTGCGCTGGAAGCTATTGGCGGCGCCATTACGCTCAATTATGGATTTACCAATGCCGCTGCCGCCATTCTTGTGGTGGGTGTGATTATTTTTGCCACTGGATTACCTATCGCCTATTACGCAGCCAAATATGGTGTTGATATCGATCTGCTGACGCGCGGCGCGGGGTTTGGCTATATCGGATCGACCATAACCTCGCTAATCTATGCGTCCTTCACATTCCTGTTCTTTGCGATTGAAGCTGCGATCATGTCACTGGCGCTGGATCTGTGCTTTGGCGTGCCGCTGGCGCTTGGATATATTATCAGCGCTATTGTGATAATCCCGCTGGTGACGCATGGCATCACCTTCATCAGCCGGCTGCAATTATGGACACAGCCGCTCTGGATATTGCTGCAACTGCTGCCCTTTGTTTTCATTGCGGCGCATGGCGCGGGCAAATTTAATGACTGGACAAATTTTTCTGGCTCTCAGAACGCGGACGGAAATTTCAACATAATCCTGTTTGGCGCAGCTTCATCTGTCGCCTTTGCGCTGATCGCGCAGATCGGCGAACAGGTTGACTTTTTACGTTTTCTGCCACGTAACCGCAAACAGCGCCTGGGCTGGTGGACGGGTTTGGTCGCCGCAGGTCCGGGCTGGATTGTGCCCGGGGTGCTCAAATTACTGGGCGGATCGTTTCTTGCCGTCCTCGCGGTCCAGCATTTTGTGCCACTGGAACGCGCGGCGGAACCGACGCAAATGTATCTTATCGCATTTGAATATGTGTTCTCTTCGCCTGAACTGGCGCTCGGCTTTACCGGCATCTTTGTTGTCCTGTCGCAGATCAAGATCAATGTGACCAATGCCTATGCGGGATCGCTGGCCTGGTCGAATTTCTTTTCGCGGCTGACCCATACCCATCCCGGCCGGGTTGTGTGGCTGGTGTTCAACGTGGTGATTGCCCTGGTGCTGATGGAAATTGGCATCTTCCGGGCGCTGGAGAAAATACTCGGGCTGTATTCGATTGTCGCCATCGCCTGGATAGGCGCGCTTGTCGCCGATCTGGTTGTCAATAAGCCGATGGGCCTCAGCCCGCCTTTTATCGAATTCAAACGCGCGCATCTTTATGACATCAATCCTGTTGGCGTCGGCGCGATGATATTGGCGGTCGCCGCAGGTTTTGCCGCCCACCTCAATCTGTTTGGAGATGTGTCCCAGGCGCTGTCTTCCTATGTCGCACTTGGCGTGGCCTTTGTGTCATCACCGGTCATTGCAGTGTTAACCCGGGGGCGGTTTTACATTGCGCGCGGACCGCATCTTGCCTGGCGCGGTAAAGCGTCCATCAGGTGCTGCATCTGTGAGCATAAGTTCGAGCCGGAAGATATGGCGATGTGTCCCGCTTATTCGGGTCCGATATGTTCCCTGTGCTGTTCGCTGGATGCCCGCTGTCACGATGTATGCAAACAGGACGCGCCCCATGGCGGCCAGCTATTGAGCAGCCTGGAAATGGCATTGCCGCAATGGATCAGGAAGCCTCTCAATTCGCGGGTGGGCAATTATCTGCGTGTGTTTTTCATGGTCACGCTGGTGCTGGGCGCCGGACTGGTGCTGGTCTATCTGCAGGCGACGGTTGATGCGGATGCGGATACGGCGCTGTTCCAGTCAATTCTGGGGGCCGTATTCCTGGTCATGTCCCTGATAAATTGCGTGGCCGTCTGGTTGTACGTGCTGGCGAAGGAAAGCCGTCATGTGGCGGAAGAAGAGTCGTTGCGTCAGAACGATCTGCTGTTTGACGAGATCGAGGCGCACAAGGTCACGGACGCCAAATTGCAGCGGGCGAAAGAAGTGGCCGAGGCGGCGAATGAAGCCAAAAGCCGGTATGTCGTGGGCCTTAGTCACGAACTGCGCACGCCGCTGAATGCGATTCTGGGGTATGCACAGCTGCTGGAACGCGACAAAACGATTCCGGCTGGGCGGGTGGACGCCATCAAGGTGGTGCGGCGCAGCGCCGAGCATCTTTCGGTGCTGATTGATGGCCTGCTCGATATTTCCAAGATCGAGGCGGGACGTTTTCAACTCAACCGCGAAGAAGTGCGTATCATTGAATTTCTGGATCAGCTCGTCGATATGTTCCGTTTACAGACAACCGCCAAAGGTATTGCGTTCCACTATGAAGTGACGGACCAGATACCGGTGGTCGTCCATACGGACGAAAACCGGCTGCGTCAAATTCTGATCAACCTGCTGTCAAACGCCATCAAGTTTACAGGTGCGGGGCATGTCGCGCTGCGCGTGACTTACCGCAACCAGGTTGCGGTATTTGAAATCGAGGATACCGGTATTGGCATCCGTGCGCAGGATATTGGCCGGATTTTCGAACCCTTCCAGCGCGTGCACGGGCCCGAGGAAATCAAGGTTCCCGCTGGAACCGGCCTTGGCCTTACCATTGCGCGGGTGCTGACCGAAACCATGGGCGGCGAGATCAGCGTCACCAGCAATACCGGCAAAGGCAGCATCTTCCGTGTCAGGCTGATGTTATCGGAAGTCATGCGGCCGCGCGCCGCCATCGCGCGGGAAAAACGCATCACCGGGTATCACGGGCCTCACAGGACGGTGATTGCCGCAGATGATAACCCTGTCCATCGTGACCTTATCCACGAGACGCTCGCGCCGCTTGGATTTACAGTATTGCGTGCGCCGGATGGCCCTGCCTGCATTGCGCTGGCGCAGGAATGCGATCCTGACCTGATCCTGCTGGATGTGTTGATGCCTGGCATGGACGGTTGGGAGGTGGCGCGCAGACTGCGGGCTATGGGGCTCGACAAGCCCGCAATCATTATTCTCTCGGCAAATATCAACGAGACACACCAGGCCCTTGCGCCGGATCGCGCGCATGATGACTGTCTGATCAAGCCAATGAAAATCAATTCGCTGCTGGATAAAACCCAGGCGCTTCTGAAACTGGAATGGACATATGAATCGGACAGCGTGGGCGCAGAGGCGGCCGGGCAAAACTGCCTTATCATACCACCATCTGAACCTCATATTGAGGAGCTGCTGCATCTGGGCCAGATCGGCCATGTGCGTGGCATTCAGGCCAAACTGGACGATATTGAAAACAGCTCCCCCGGTAATGGACCATTCGTAGCGCAGATGCGCCAGATCGCCGCGACATATGATTTCAAGCGATTCATTGCAGCAATCGAGAAGGTGCAATCACATGATTCCCATTAGATCCGCGCGCGACACCGTGCTTGTGGTGGACGATTCAACCGAAACTGTCGCAATGCTTGCCGATGTGCTGGAAGATGCGGGTCTGACCGTTCTTGCGGCCCTCGAAGGGGATCAGGCCCTGGCCGCGATTGGAAAGGTAACCCCGGATATCATTCTGATGGATGCGGTCATGCCGGGGATGGATGGTTTTGAGACGACCCGGCGGCTGAAGCGCCTGATAGCGGCGGCCCATGTGCCGGTCATTTTCATGACCGGATTGACGGATACGGCGCATATCGTCATGGGCTTTGAGGCGGGCGGTGTCGACTATGTCGCAAAGCCCATCGTACCGGATGAATTGATCGCGCGCATCCGGACGCATCTTGCCAATGCGCGCCTTGCACATAGGGCCTATGAAGCGCTGGATGCTTCGGGGCGCTATCATCTGGCGACGGATCATTCCGGCCGCATTCTATGGTGCACACCGCGGGCCAATGCACTCATGTGCGCAATGCTTCCCGATTTCAGGACGAGAAACTTCATATTGCCCGATATGGTGCGATCCTGGTTGCAGCAATGCAACAATGCAGATGTTGCAAATAACGCGCCGATTTCGGTCCCCTGCTATGGATTGGCACAGTTACTGTTCTCATATGATGGCGAAATCGGTCACCACGAAATACTCCTCCGCGTCAGCAATTATGTTGCGTGCCAGGAGGAACGGGTGTTGCAGGACAAATTATCGCTGACCCTGCGTGAAGCCGAAGTGCTTATATGGACCGCACGCGGCAAATCAAACCGCGATATCGGCGAGATTCTTAAAATGAGCCCGCGAACCGTGAACAAGCATCTTGAACAGATTTATCCAAAGCTCGGCGTTGAAAACCGCACTGCCGCCGCCGCCATCGCCATGCGCGCCATGGGCACATAGCCTTGCGTTGCAAGATGCTACCTGCCCCATCCTTTGATGATTCCCTTCGCCCGCAGATGTTACCGATGCGTCCGGGCCGGACCTTGGTGGAGTGGGCGGGGCGGAATCACGATATTGGAAAACATGTATATTTATCAATGAACTAACCGGAAGCCAAGTTCACCGGTACCAACACAAATACCAACAAAATATTTTATTGGCCGGGTTCCATTCCCGGTTATCTCATATTCGGCTACTTTTTGCGCAGCCAGCCCGCCATCGTGAAAAAGCTGGAAAACTCTGACTGCCAGCGGTCCAAAGAATGGTCTCGGATCACTGAAGCCGGAACTTACCAGCCCAGCTGGTCCAAGGTCAGGGGGCAAGGTCACCTGTAATGGGTTGCTGAACGAGACCCTGTTCGCACCTCTTACAATTTCCTTATCTGACATGCGCAAACCCGCATCGCATCCTTACGGATAAAGCGGCATTTACCGCACATGCTGTCATTGGCAGCGTTAACCGAAAAATATCAGGAGAATTCGATGAACAAAGAACAGGTAGAAGGCAAGTTTGACCAAATTAAAGGCAAGCTGAAAGAGACCTGGGGTAAGCTCACCGACAACGACATCACGCTTTATGATGGCAAGCGCGAACAGTTTTTAGGCAAGATAAAGGAGCATTACGGCCTTGCCAAGGCAGATGCGGAACTAAAAATCAAAGCGCTTGAAGATGCCTGGGATACCGCTAACAAGAATAAACCGGCATAATTCATAGATCATTAGCCGGCCGGCGTTCCTTCCTGCGCCGGACGGATGTTTAACTTGTCGCCCGGCGCCGCCCCCTGCGCCGGGAGATTTTTTTTGCAGATGGCTATAAGCAGGCATCCTTACGCAAAAAAGACGCGCGGATGGATTTCCAGCATCGTTTCATTACATCACAAAAATAGTAGCATATACTGGAACGTCGGCAGCTCCGCGACTCTCGATACAAGCACTGTATTTGCAGGAAATATACTTGCAGACCAAAGCATCACCCTGAATACCACCGCAAAAATTCTGTGCGGCCGGGCCATCGCGCTGAATGCTGCCATCACGATGGATACCAACACCATCTCAAACGATTGCACCGGCGGCGGCGACCTTGGAACCGAACGCAACGACTTCGGCAGCATCGGCTTCAGCGGGGGCAGCAACGTAGCGTCTGTTCCAGAACCCGCCGCATTTTTGCTTCTCGGCTCCGGGCTGGCGGGTCTGTTCGGCTTTAGAAAAAAGTCCTCTGCCGCCGCTTGAAGGCAACATACCGTGAGGTGAACTGCCGTGCGCTGCGTTTTTGGGGTGCGCGGCGGCTTCGCGTGTTGGGGCGGTGGTCATGAATAAAGACCATGAATAAAGACATGGAAGGGATGTAAGCAGCCATGCAAAAAGCAAATCTCATACGAAGCCTTTTGGTGTCCTTCGCGCTGGCCACGTCGCTCGCCGGTTGCGCGGCGATATCCGGGCGCGAGACGGCTGGCGAATTCGTTGACGATGCAACGATAACGACCAAGGTGAAGGCCTCGATCATTAACGAACTGGGTATGAAGGAGATCGGCGTCGAAACCATGCAGAATGTCGTTCAATTGAGTGGCTTCGTCGACTCGCAAGGCGTCAAGGACAAGGCCGGCAGTATTGCCCGCAACACATCCGGCGTTAAGGATGTCAAGAACAACCTTATCGTCCGCTAACAGCGCGCAGGAAAATTGACGTGGAAATGAACCGGATACTCGGCGCCATTGTTTTCGCGATCGGCGTGGTGCTGTTGATTCTTGCTTACAACGCCACGAATGCGCCCTTGGAAGAACTTTCCAACACACTTACCGGCCGCTACAGCGACCGGACTATGTGGTACCTGGTGCTCGGAATTGCCGCCGCCGTGGGGGGCGGCTTGCTTGCCACGTTCGGAAACCGGAAGTAACGCGCCGCAGCGGCGTAATTTAATTTGGAGGGGATTATGAATCTCGGAACCATCCTGATTATCATCTTGCTGCTCATGCTGCTCGGCGTTTTGCCGACATGGCCACATAGCGCAAGTTGGGGATATTATCCGAGCGGCGGATTGGGGCTCCTTCTGGTCATCCTCCTCGTGCTGGTGCTGCTTGGACGGATCTAGTAATCGCCCCTTGCCCCTTTGAGGAAACTCAAGGCGTAGGGGCACGCCTGAGCGGAATATATCAGGCTTTACCCCCCCCTTACGATTCCAATACTTTTTCCCGCAGCATCATTATGCCGCAAAATTTATCCTCTGGTTATAGTGATCGCGTTTCGCAGATCGCATAAGCGGACGCTTTTAGAAATGAAACCACTTGGAACTTACCAGCGGCGCACAGCCCTGCTAACCAGCAGCATTGCGTTCGCGGCGCTTTTATGCGGCGCTTCCCCGGCACTGGCCGTACCATTCCTGGGCGCGGCGGCGGGAAGCTTCGCGGTTTTGGGCCCGTCCGTAGTGGCAAATACCGGTCTCAACACGATCAGGGATGATCGCACCGATTCCGGCCTCATTGGAGGCGGCTTGGCGTCTGCTCTGGAGCCTGCATCAATGCTTCTTTTCGTTGGGGGGGTGATCAGCATGGCAGGTTTTACGGGTGTCAACCGGCGCACCACAGATCTCTTCAAGGATTGAATAAGATGGATATCACCCTACCGAAACTTCCATATGGTTACGACGCTTTGGCGCCGCATATTTCGCGCACCACACTTGAATTTCACCATGACAAGCACCACCGCGCCTATGTTGAAAAAGTTGTGGCTTTGGCAAAACAAGCCAACCTGAGCGGCCAGACACTTGAATCCATCATTCACAAAACCGCAGGCAGTAAAGAGCATAGCGAGCTTTTCAATAACGCGGCGCAGGCCTGGAACCATGCGTTCTACTGGCGTTCATTGCGGCCTGATGGTGGCGGCGCGCCTTCCGGGAAAATCGCAGAGCTTATCAAGACTGAATTCAAAACCAGCCAATCCTTTTGCGAAAAATTTGCCGACGCGGCTATCACGCAATTCGGTAGTGGTTGGGTCTGGCTTGTACTCGAAGGTGACAGGCTGGTAATCTCAAGCACTTCCAATGCGGACACGCCGCTGGCGCATGGGCAGACACCGCTGCTCACCATTGATGTGTGGGAGCATGCCTATTATCTTGATTACCAGAACGAACGCGCGGTTTATGTAAACGCTGTGCTGTCGCACTTGTTTAACTGGGAGTTCGCCAATCACAATCTGAGCGGTTTGAAGATCGCGGCGCCTGCGCACGAGATAAAATCGCACTCCTGAAGCCTGGCTTTTTAACCTTTAACATCATGAAAAAACTGTCCTTATGAATATTTTTCAGTCTGCCTTGATTTCTGTGGCCTGTTTCCTGGCTATTACCACCTCCGTTCTGGCGGCAGAAGAACGGGTGATTGAAGACGACAAGGGCATTTTCAACCTCGTCATTGAAAATGATATTTTTGCCGGGACGGATCGCGATTACACCAATGGCATTCGTTTTTCCTGGCTTTCCTCAGAAGAAAACATGCCTGAACTGGCGCGCTCCATCGCGCGTGGGCTGCCGCTTGCCGATGATGGCAACAAACGTATCAGCATTGCCGCCGGACAAAGCATGTTTGCCCCCGAGGTTATTGGAGCCCGCACGCCGAACCCCAAAGATCATCCTTATGCCGGATGGCTCTATGGTTCGATTGGCATGGTGACGGATACGGGAAATACGCTGAATAATGTGATGCTGACACTGGGTGTTGTTGGCCCGCTTGCCTATGCCGAACAAACCCAGAAATTTGTTCATCACATCACCAATAGCCCGCAGCCAAAGGGGTGGGACAGCCAGCTTGAAAACGAACCCGGCGTCATTCTGACCTATGAGCGAAAATGGCGGAAAATATATGAATTTTCACCCTTTGGTCTGGGTACGGATTTCACTCCGCATGTGGGTTTTAATCTGGGCAATATCAACACGGACGGTTCCGTGGGCGCGACATTGCGTCTGGGTTACGACCTGCCTGCCGACTATGGGCCGCCCCGCATTCGCCCAAGCCTGCCGGGGTCGGATTTTTTTATTCCTACAAAAACATTGGGGGGCTATCTTTTCACGACCGTTGATGCACGCGCCGTTGCGCGGAATATTTTTCTGGATGGCAATACGTTCAAGGATAGCCCGCACGTAAACAAGAAAAAGCTGGTGAACAGCCTGCAACTGGGCGCGGCCGTGACCTATGGGCAAACGCGGCTGTCTTATACGCACGTCCTGTTGACGAGGGAATACACCACCCAGCGGCGCAAAGCGGCATTCGGCGCGCTTACGCTTTCCCACCGGTTTTGATTATATGAGCGTACTCCAGCCTTCATTACGCACGCTTTATCTCTTCAGCACCACAGACCTATTGGTTTCTTATGCTGATAGGCCTACTTAATACCAGACGGACCGTTCAAAGATTCAGTTATGAAAGCAATGTTGATGCGCAGTCTCATCATGTGGGCGATCGGAATCCCGATTCCCTTTATTATTTTGTACATTCTGTTTTTCTAACCCTAAGAAGGCGTTGACATGCACATGCCGTCTGTTCTTCTGGTAGAGGATTATCCCGCCAGCATTCTCGTCGGCACCCTGATGCTTGAACATCTGGGTTATGCGGTGGAAACCGCTAGCTGCGGGCCGGAAGCCATCGAAAAAGTAGGTGCGGCAAGCAAGCCGTTCATGGCTATTCTGATGGATGTCCAGATGCCCGGCATGGATGGATTTGAGGCCATGAACCTTATCCGCAAACTGGAACGGGAAAAGGGTTACCGCAACACCATCATTGCCGTTACCGCCCAGGCGCTGGCGGGCGATCGTGAACGCTGTCTGGCGGCGGGAATGGATGATTATATCAGCAAGCCCATTAGTCCGCATATTCTGGCGCAAAAGCTGGCCGCGCTGGCGAAAGTCTCAAACACAGATTGAGCAGCCTTACCTTCCACTTACACTCCTAATCCTTTTCCCTGCATCATCATTACGCGCTGGATGGTTATTAGAGTGTGATGATTTTACATTGAATCACTCCAACCACAGTGTCACCCGGAATAAATCCGGGGTGACAGACCGGGATTGTGGTATGGGCAGACCTAAAACGCATCATGCTCTAACCTAAAGTCATCACAGCGAGGGATTTGATTTGAGCAATGGATTGCAGTCGCCCGTTCAAGTGGAGCTGCGGGAGAACGAGCAGAGCGCTGGCGTTCCTCAAATAGAAAACATCCGGGAGCGGGCGCCTGGCAGCCTTTCGCTTACGGTGCTTGCCGTGCTTGGTGCGGTATTCATGCTGTATTGGGCGCGCGCCTTTTTCATCCCGCTGATGTTTGGCGTGATGATCAGCTATGCGCTTTCTCCGCTTGTTAAAATGATGCAGAAATGGAGAATTCCCCGCGCGCTCGGGGCCGCCATTTTATTGATCGGCATCGTTGGGAGCATTGGCTTTCTGGCATATTCACTAAGCGACGAAGCCGTTGCGACGGTTGAGAGCCTGCCTGACGCCGTGGACAAGTTCCGCAAAACATTGCGCAAGGAACAGGGCGCGTCCGACAGCGCAATACATAAAATGCAAAACGCCACTTCGGATCTGGAGCAGGCAGCGCGCAGCATTCCAGCTACAGAGCCAACCGCCCCCAAAGGGGTGACCCGGGTGCAGATCGAAAAGCCCAAATTCAGCATTCAGGATTATCTTTGGGTCGGCATGATGGGCGCGGCCGCCGTGGCGGGACAGATCGCCATCGTCATCTTTCTGGCATATTTCCTGTTGGTTTCCGGCGACAGTTTCCGGCGCAAAATTGTCAGGATTAACGGTCCAACCTTTTCCAGGAGGAAAATCACACTCCAGGCAATGGATGAAATCACCAGCCAGATTCAGAATTATCTGCTGGTGCAGTTATTCACCAGCTTTGTCGTGGGGATGGTTAGCTGGCTGACGTTTCTGTGGATAGGTCTGGAACATGCCGCCATTTGGGGGATTGCCGCCGCAATATTCAATATTATCCCCTATATCGGCGCGGTCATCGTCACCATTGGCATTGCGCTGGTCGCATTTCTGCAATTCGGAACTTTTGGCATGGCGATCTGGGTATCCGGGCTTGCCCTGGCCATCACCAATCTTGAAGGATTATTGCTGACGCCATGGCTTACCAGCCGGGCAAGCCAGATGAACGCAGTGGCGGTTTTTGCAGGCGTGCTGTTCTGGGGGTGGTTGTGGGGCGTGTGGGGATTGCTGCTGGGCATACCCATCCTGATGGCGATCAAGGCCGTATGCGACCGCGTGGAAGATCTAAAGCCCGTCGGCGATCTGCTGGGAAAATAACGGGCTATAAAATCATCCTTACTTTCGTCTTACGCCACCGCATCATATTCCAGCAGCATCCTTATATTTATGATGATTGGATAGAGATCGCCATGTAAGGAGAATCTGTGATGGAAAGTTTTAGCGCCCCTGCCGGCGTTTATCAAAATGCCCCACTGGATAATTTGCCAGCCTGGGAATCAGATATCGGCACCCTGAACGATATTCAGCAAAAATTGCGCTTCGCGGGCCGTGAATTGCTCCGAATGGAAAACGAAGGCGGCCCTCCGCTGAACGACGAAGAAATCGCAAAAATCCATGCGCAATTCCAACTGAAACAGCGTGTCGAAAAATTATTCTTCAATGCACGCGCCCGGCGTGGGTTGCCTCAAATCCAGATGAGATCTTAAATGCAGACGCCAAATTCAATTCTAATGCGAGGCCTTGTGGCGGCGCTTGTGCTGGCCACAACGGTTGCCGCCAGCGCCGCCATATCCAGCCGGCAGACGGCGGCCGGATTGGTGGATGATGGTTTGCTTACCGCCCAGGGAGAACCCCCTGTTACCGATCATGCATGGTTTATGGAGATAGCCGGTCAATTAAGCGGCTATACGGACTCGCCCAAACACAAGAACATATCCGGAAAAATTACCGGCAATGCCGCTGACCTCCCGAATGTTCAAAATAGCCATATTGACAGCTATCAACCAGCAGAAAATCGTACATGGAAATGAATCGGATACTTGGCGCCGCCATTTTCGTGACCGGTGTCGTGCTGCTGGGTTTTGCCTACGACGCCGCGAGTGCGCCCCTGGAAGAATATACCAGTCACTATAGCAACGAGACGATGTGGTTCTACACCCTGGGAATTGCTGCGGTAATCGGGGGCGGCCTGCATTCTATATTGGGTAACAAAAACTAACGCATGCCAGCCGCGAAATGACGCCGCGACACACAAGATGCGCCCGCGTGATTTCTCCCCAGGCGCACAAAACCCAGGCGGAATACGCCCTTACCTCCCCCTTACAACCATCATTCTATTGCCTGCAGCATCTTTACGCCCATCGTGATTTGATGATGATCATCACATTGGAGGATGCATGGAACATATCATCAGCTTTTCTAACCAATATCACCCTATCCCGCCTGCCGGTTTGCCGGTTGCGAGAACAGCAATCCGTAAACTGATCAATTTTCTGACGCACCCATTTGTGACGACCAAACCACGAATTCCAACGCCAGGTTCAGGACATTGTTGCGCCCCAATTAAGCGTTGCTCAAGGCATGGCGTAAACTGCCCCAGATTTAGTCCGCTCCCCCCCGTTTAACCCCCATTCAAGGAGAATTGTCATGAATACGCCACTCACACAAATCAATCCCCTCCATTACGAATATTACGAAAATTTTCCGCTGATTGATGGAGAGTTTGACAGTTTTGATCTGGATGAAGAACTGGAGTTCATCCTGGAGGAAACGCAGAGCGCTACGCTCTTTCACAAGACGCTGCATCTGCAGGAATAAACGCCCCGCCGCTATCAGAAGGAAACAAAGCCATGAGCGAACAATTTGAAGGAAAAATTCTGGCGATGGCCGCCCTGGCCGCCCTTATTGGCATGGATGGTTTCTTCTCGCTGATTGACCGGGAACTACGCGGCGCGGGCAATGAACCCGCGATCCATGTTCAAGCAAGTCCGGCAGATAACATTGTGCTGAACATACCACGCATCGTGTCAAAACCTATCTGTATCCAGAATGATTTGTTGATTGATGAGAATGCGGCGCCGTTAATTGACGAGGAATTTGAGCGCATTGAATGGAATGAACATCAGAATGAGATCCTGCGCAATGCCGACAATGCGGCATCCGGCCAGAACGCGCATCAGCAGCAGGCATAGTACGAAAATTCATAAAATTTACTGGTTCCTTACGGAAGTGGCCTAACTCCACATCGAAAAACGACGGCCAGGGCAACTAATAGTTTGATGCAGCAAAGTCTTCGAAACCCTTTTGAAAGTCTTATCCCATGAGCCAATTCACGCCTGCTTCAAATCCATTCCAGGGAAAATATCTGGTGATAGCCGCTCTGGCCATCGCTATCGCTGCCGGCGGCTACTACATTCTGAATGCTCCGGACCAGCGCAGCCCCGGCGATAAAATCGGCGACGCCATCAATGAACTTCCCAATGGGGTCGATAAGGCTGTGCGGGAACTGGAAGACCGCACACCAGGCGAGAAGCTTGAAGATGCGGTCAAAGATGCGGGCGATGACATTAAAAAATCGACCAATCAGCAATGATCAAGTTTAACCTCAACAAGAGAGAAAACACCATGAACACCCGGAAACTTCTTATGACCACCGTGCTGGGAACGGGGCTAATGCTCGGCTTTGTCCCTTTGGTTCAGGCGGCCGATAACATCACCACGGACACCATGAAATCTGCTGGTGATCCAATCAGCAAAGCAGAAGTGGTTGATCCGCGCGTCGCGGCCGCCAGTTTTGTGGAGCATGTCAATTATGCCCGCGTCGCGCTGGCGATGAAAAAAGTTGATGTCGCCGGACAGCATATTGCGTCGGCGCGCAACATGGTCACGCTGATAAAAGGCGCCACGGCCGAAAAGCTTCGCATCACCGAGGTGGAGTCCGGCCGGATCGTTTATCAATATGATACGGAATATAAATATCACTATTTCCCAATTCACACCGGCCCGGTTCAGGTCAAGGAAATCGGCGATGGTCCCGCATGGGCGAAAAATGATCTGGCCGTCACGGACGCCGACATTGTGTATCTCACGCTTGATCTGACAGATAACAAGGCCGAGACATTTCTACGCGCCACAGAAACCGCAATTGCCGCCAACGACCTCAAGGAAGCGGACAACCAGCTCGCCAAATTGACTGACGCAGTGGTGACGATTGATAGCAAAATATCGGTTCCCAGCGACAAGGCCCATGACAATATCGGCCTGGCCCGCAGTTTTATTACCGCCAAAAACTATGACGGCGCCCGTTATGCGTTGAAGCATGCGGATAATGCGCTGGATGAAATGGAACAGGCTGAAAGTTACAAGGCGCGCCGTCCCGAGATCGCCGTGATGCGCAAGGATGTCAGCTATCTGCAGGATGTTGTCACCCAAAAAGATCCAACCCTGATCGAGAAAGCCAACACCAAGATGGATAAATGGTGGAAAGACCTGAAAACCTGGTCCAAGACCAAAAGTTAACCCTAAAGCGCAAACGCAATTAACAACATCACAAGGAATACCGATGTGAAATATTCAACAAGATCCGCGCTGCCTATTCTGGCGCTTGGACTGGGCGCCTGTCAGGGGCCCGCCGGGCCAACGGGTGCGACCGGTAATCGGGGAAACACCGGAGCAACTGGCGCCACAGGAACCAAGGGAAGCACTGGCGCCACAGGCAGCGGCGGTTCTCCTCCATCTATCGCGACGACCGCGACCAGCGTTGGCGGCAACGCTACAACCGCATTTATTCTTATGATGACGACGTCTATTACCGGGAATGCCGCGACTCACCAGATCCCGCCGGCATTATCGCCGGTGGGTTGATCGGCGGGCTTCTCGGGAACGCTGCCGGCGGCGGACGTGCCGGCGCGACGATTGCAGGTGTGGTTATCGGCGGTGCGATTGGCGCCGCGTTGACCAATAATCTTGACTGCGAGGATCGCAGCTATGCCTACAGGACATATTATGATGGCTTCAATTCCGGGCGGCCGAACAGCCATTACAAATGGCGCAACCCGCACAACGACCATCGCGGTGAGTTCCGCGTTGGTTCTTACTACAATGATCCGTATGGTTTCCGCTGCGCGGACTTTACTCAAATTGCCTATATTCAGGGGCGTCCACAGGAAGTCCGGGGCAGGGCCTGCCGTCAGCCCGACGGCGCCTGGGCGATTGTAAACTAAATGACGTAGCGCATTTGCTTATGGCTATTTCCTTCAACGCGCCGCACACTACAGCATGAAAACAAAGCCGCCAGAAAACACACCTAACCCGCAGAATAATTCTTCTGAGCGCGAGCGCGAGCGGTTGCACCGCAGTGTATTGCGCGCGGTTTCGCACGATCTGAAAACCCCGCTGGCGTGCATCATTGGTTCGCTAGAAATTTACGGGCGCACAAAAGAAAAACTTTCACCGGACAAACAGAATATCCTGATCGATACCGCACTACAGGAGGCGTACCGGCTAGACAGCCTTCTTACCAACGTGCTTGAGATGGCGCGGCTGGAACAGGGCGCAGTGCAGGTGAAACATCAATCCTATGACATGGATCTGCTGCTGCAGGATTGCCTGATACAGCTTGACCACCGGCTGAGCGGGTGCGACATCAGCATCAAGGCGATGCCCGCCAGTTTTTCCGTCACCACGGACCCTGTGCTGCTGATGCGCGCCATTTGCTGCGTATTGGATAATGCGGCCATATATGGCCAGCCGCATCCGGTTATCGGTGTGGAATATGAAAAGTCCGGCGCACAGGTGGTCATTCACATAAGGGATAATGGCCCGGGAATTCCTGAATCCAAATCAGAAGAAATATTCACCAAATATACGCGGTTTACCCCACAGGGGCGCACGCATACTGGATCAGGGCTTGGGCTTCCCATCGCCCGTGAGATCATGCGCCTGCTGGGCGGCACGGTAACCGCGTCTAATCTTGCCGGCGGATCAGGCGCCGTATTTACGCTCGCGTTTCCTGTGTAGGGTAATTTTTTTAGATTGACGCTTGCCCAGTATCAGTCTGTCACCCCGGATTTATTCCGGGGTGACAGAGATTGTCCCCGGGCCGGCCCATGGGCCGGTCCGGGGGTGGTTGGCGCGTTTTCAGCCAGAAACAAAACGTCCCGCAATTCGTCCATCTTTACGGGTTCCTTACGCTCCGGCGGCTAAGCCGCATCGCGCCTTTGTGAACATCCGGTCATATTGCAGGAAGTTCCACTCAGGAGATTTCTTATGATCACAATCCTTTTAGTCATTTTGATACTTATGCTGCTTGGCGCGCTGCCACGGTGGCCGCACAGCCAAAACTGGGGCTATTACCCCAGCGGGGGCATGGGGCTGGTGGTGATCATCCTGCTGATCTTACTGCTCACCGGGCGCATCTGACGCTTCGCGCTTTCCGCCACACACAATTCAATACCAGGGAGTGATATTATGTCCGCTACAACAGAGCAAGACGACGCAGTGCGCGAAGTGAAGAACGCCGCGCGTGAAATAAATGATGATCTGCACAATGCCGCCAATCAGGCCGGGCGCAAGGTGCGCGGCATGATCGACGCTGCCGAGGATGAAGTTTCCTATGTCAGCGACAAGGTGACCAGCGAGTTCCAGACCAACCCAATACGCTCAGGCCTGATTGCACTGGGCGTGGGCGTCGTGCTTGGCGCGCTGCTGCGCCGTTAAGTGGGATAAACAGCGTGTCACTGATGCAAAAGCTGCTTGCCATCGCCACTGCCGGTCAGGCTGCCTATGGCGGTTGGGCGTCCCAGCAATTGCTGTCCCGCATGGTGGTGGTTGCAGGGCTGGCGGTAGGGCTTGCCATTGTCATCTCGATAATGGTTGGTGCAATGCTGGTGGGTAGCCTGTACGGTGGCTACTTCGCATTGATACAGGTTGGAACAGAACAACACTGGGCGATGCTGATTACCGGCATATCTGCGCTGGTGGTCATTGTGGCGCTGGTGCTCTTGCTGCTTGTGTGCCTGCGGCGGCTTCGCCGGATGCCGGGAACGCTGCTTAATCAATCCCCCATTACGGCGCGCGCCATGGATACGGTGGGTGCGTTTATGGATGGCTTTAGGGAACGAAGGTAAAAAACGCGATGGCTGTACTCAAAAAACTCCTGCTTGATTATGGCCTGTATGTCATTCTCGGGGTGAGCTTGTTTCGCCTGGCGATGACTGCCACCATAGGCGGCGCCTATCGGGACGAGGAAGTGGTCGTCGCGGCTGGCTCGTTCGGATTAATTCTGATATTCATTTTTATACAGTGGGACGCAAAGGCCGCCGCCGCCGCATATGCGCTTAACCTGACGCATGTCGCGCGCGATCTGGCCCTTTCCAATTCGACACTGGCCAAAGAATTAAAAGTTGTAACCGACGCAAAACAGGCAAGATCAGACCGGAAAGAAGAACAGGGTTTAATTACCGCTGCGGAATTAAAAGTTAAAACCGATGCAAAACAGGCAACGTCGGATCAGAGAGAAGAACAGGGTTTAATTACTGCTGCGCAGTTAAAATTTAAGACCGACGCAAAACAGGCAACGTCAGATAGAGGGCGGGTATCTGCCGAAGGCGCCGCTCTTGTTTCTGAAAAAGCCAAGGGAGTCGCAGAAAGCGCGGCGCTTGTTTCTGAAAAAGCCCGGGGAGTCGCCGAAGGCGCGGCGCTTGTTTCTGAAAAAGCGCGGGGAGACGCCGAAGACGCTGTTCTTATTGCTGAAAAGGCCAGGGAAGACGCCGAGGACGCTGTTCTTATTGCCGAGCAGGCCAGACGATCTGCCGAAGAGGCCACCCTGGTTGCTGAACAGGCCACCCTGGTTGCGGAAAAGGCCAACAAGACGAAATCTGACTTTCTGGCCAATATGAGCCATGAGATCAGAACGCCCATGAATGCGGTGATCGGGCTTACCCATATCCTGCAGACCACCAAGCTTGATGCAAAACAAAAGCAATGTGTGGACGTGCTGCAGGGCAGCTCGGAATCGCTCATGATGCTGATCAATGACCTGCTGGACATCGACAAGATGGAAGCCCTGGATATCGAACTGGAACATGCCCCATTCAGCATGACTGCGGTGCTGGATCAGGTTATCAGCGTCATGTCCGTCAGGGCCAAGCAGAAGGCCGTCAACCTTATCGTCCACTATGAATCCGGTCTTTACAAAACCTATATCGGCGATAGCGGGCGTATTCGCCAGATCGCACTTAACCTGGTCGGTAACGCCGTTAAATTCACCGACAGCGGCGGCAGCGTTTCGGTGTTTTTCGCCAATGGCGGCAAAGGCAATGGCAAAAAGGCGATCACAATAACGGTGACCGACACCGGGATCGGCATCCCGGAAGATAAGATAGAGATGATCTTTGGCCGGTTCGTTCAGGCTGACGCCTCCATCACCCGCAAATATGGCGGCACCGGCCTCGGCCTTTCGATCTCCCAGGCTTTGGCGCAACGCATGGGCGGCTCCATATCGGTTACCAGTGTCGTGGGGCAGGGATCGTCTTTCGTGCTGCATCTCAGCCTGCCGGTGGAAGCCAGCGATAGCGACAGTGAAAAACACTACCCGAAAGATATCATCTACCTCGATATGCAGGCCAATGCTTTGATGCGGCCCATTCTGCTGGTGGAGGATTATGAACCGAACGTGCTGGTCGCCACCAGCATGTTCAATAATTTCGGGTATCGTTACGAGGTGGCGCGCAATGGGCAGGAAGCGGCGGAAAGATTTGCTTCCGGCAAATATGCCATCGTCCTGATGGATGTGGAAATGCCGCTGATGGATGGCTATGCGACCACGCGCCATATTCGCGGGATTGAGAAAGCAAATGCTGCGCCACCCGTGGCGATTATCGCCATGACGGCGCATGCCATGAAAGGCGACCGGGAGAAATGCATGGCGGCGGGAATGAATGATTATATTGCCAAGCCCTTCAGCCCGCATCAGTTACAGGCGGTGCTGAACAAGCATCTTGAGAAGGGAGCGCAAGTCTGATGTTTTCTGTTTTCAGGTTGCAGCACTTCCAAAACCCCGGCCTGTCATGCCCCGGCTTGTCCACACTTTCCTTAACCGGACAGCAGTGGAATAAATCGGGCGATGACAAACTGTAATTTTGGATATGCGTCAAACCAATGACATTCTGCGCAAGCCTATTATTGTTGTATTATTACAATTATTGATTGAAATGTTATAGTATAGTGGGATCTTTTTCTGGGACACTGTTAGTTACTATCCATACATGCTACCACCCTTAGTTAGTATAGCGGGCCGCTTGGCGCTTCAGCGGATTTCTACAAATGGGAAAAAAACAGATGCAAATGCGGAAACTGGCCCTTGCAGCGATTGGACTAAGCGCCGTGGCGTATGCCCCGGCAGGATTTGCGGCCCCCGAGGGGCCGTTTGTTGGCATCATGGGCGGCGCCAACTTCACCAACGATCTGGACGTCAGCGGCACAGGCGTTGGCATTAACCGCTCCGTCGATACCGATACCGGCTATGCGGTCATTCCATCCATTGGGTATCGTTTCGGCAACGGCCTTCGGTCAGAATTTGAACTCGGTTACCGTCAAAACGATGTTGATGGCGTTTCCGGCTCCACCACCGGTTCCGGCGAAATCAAGGCCAGAAGCGCGATGCTGAACCTGTTGTACGATGTGAATATGAACGGTCGCGTCTCGCCTTATATTGGCGGTGGTATTGGCTATGCAAAGATCAGATATGACGGCGTACAACCGGTTGGCGTACCCGGAATTGGCGTAAATGATTCGGATCGCGTTTTTGCCTATCAGGGCATCGCGGGTCTTTCTTATGCAGTGAGCAATGCTGTTGAACTGGCGGCGGAATATCGCTATTTCGCGACCCAGGATCCCGATATGCGCACCAGCGGCGGGACTTCGGTAGAAACAGAATATAAATCACACGCGGCCCTCGTCGGGTTGCGCTTTAACTTTGGCGCGCCAAAGGCGGCCACTGTTGTGACGCCAGTTGCAGCGGCGCCTGCCCCCGCGCCCGCGGCGGAAGTTGAACCCGCAGCATTGCCGCGCAACTTCCTGGTGTTCTTTGATTTTGACCGTTCCGATATTTCGGCCGAGGCAGACACGATCCTGAGTGACGCCGTCGCCTATGCCAAGGCCAATGGCTCGGTGCGTATTGCCGCCAGCGGACATGCGGACCGCTCCGGTTCGGACGAATACAACATGGCGCTGTCCATGCGCCGGGGCAATGCGGTGAAAGCCCGCTTGCTGGCGCTGGGTGTGCCGGAGACGGAAATCACCGTCGCCGCCAAAGGCGAGACCGAACCGCTGGTTGCGACCGAAGATGGTGTGCGCGAACCGCAAAACCGCCGTGTCGAAATCGTCCTGCAGTAAACAGGCAGTTTCGCCGGGCGGCAATGCCGCCCGGCGGCATACTTATACTATAGCGCGATACGATTAGATTCGATCATACTTGACCCTCTCAGTGTCATTGCCCGGCTTGTCCGGGTAATGACAACAAAGGGAAGCGCAAATGGTTTGATCTAAACGCATCATGATCTATAAAAATACTTCAACAAAAAAGGGAACCAACTGGCTCCCTTTTTTTTATATTCGATCATTCGTTCAAGCTATAGCGGCGGACTTAATCTGCGTCCTGTCACGATACTGTAGATCAGGCTGGCGACAAACAGCACGACAAACACAAGCGCCAAAAATTGGGCGATGCTCGCGAAGTCCGCAGCAAGACCGCCAAACCCAAGAACCCCCGCAATTACCGCCAGAATAAAGAAGGTGATTACATAGCCCAGCATAGCTGCACTCCTTATGTTTAGAGCTTATTTCCAGATTGGCTTGCCGAGATCGACATCTTTTTTCTTGGTCAAAGCGCCGGTAGCCGCGCCGACAGCGCCGCCGATTACTGCACCGGTTACCGGGTCAGCACCCAGGACTGCGCCGCCGACAGCGCCCGCGCCCGCGCCAATGGCGCCGCCGCTCAGCGCCCGGTCGCCCTTGGTGTTGCCGCATGCGGCCAACGAGGTCAGGGCTATCATTGCAATGATTGTTTTTTGATACGGTTTCATAAAATTCTCCTTGGTTCAGGTTCAGCCGAATACTTAGAAGCATCCCTGCAAGCTTACTGCATGGGAAAAGTGATTAGACGTAAGGGGGGCATAAAATAGGCATGTCGCTTCACCTTTATCTGCTTAAAGGCAGTGGGTGGAATGATATCCATCCGGTAGCCAACGCCTGGTACGGTCTTTATAAAGTTGGGTAATTTCGCATTTTCTTCTAATTTTTCGCGGATCTGCCCGATATAAACACGTAAATAGGCAGTATCCCCGGCGTGGGCCGCGCCCCAGACTTTTTTGAGAATTTCCTTGTGGGTCAGCATCTTGCCGCGATTGACCATAAAGTGCCGCAGCAGATCATATTCCTTGGGCGTAAAGGCTTGCAATTTATCATGCAAAAACACCTCATGGCGCACCAGATCCATGCGCAACGGGCCATTGCATAATTCCGGTTCGCCGGTCTCCTGCACCGCGGTGGTGCGCAGGGCGGCATTGATGCGCGCCATCAGGACATCGACATTAAACGGCTTGGTAACGTAATCGTTGGCGCCCATGTTCAGCGACGTGACGATTTCCTCATCGGATGAACATACGGAAAGAATGATAATTGGCGCTTGCGACCATTCCCGGACAGCGGAGATGACCTCCTTGCCGTCCATATCCGGCAGGCAAAGCTCAAGCAATATCAAATCTGGTTTGACTGAGGCGCACATCCGCATCGCCTGCTTGCCGGAAGTGCTGTCGATAATCCTGAAATTCTCGGCAGCCAGAACAACCTCAAGCATCTTCTGTATCTTCGGTTCACCGTCCACTACCAGAATAGTGTTTTTCTTCTCATGCATAGCAATCTCCTAACGCGTGAAAAGCCAGTTGGCCTTGGTTAACATCTAACTCGTACAAAGTGGGTTTGTAATCAATACTTCATTGATTGCGCCCGGAACTATCTCCTATTAACATATTGATTATGGCCATAATTTGGCTATAGTTCGGTTATATTTGGGCTATATTTTGGATCTTCCCAAGAAATTATTTGAAATGATTTCCCGATATTTATTTTATTGATAAATTACATTATAACCTGCCCCCTTTATCTTTCCCCGCAAATGAGAAGAGTCTGTCAAGGGAAGGGGCAGGTTCCCCTTTGCGACTAAGCTATAAGCTTTAGGGGGCAGGCTGCTTCACGCCCACCGGCCACGGCGCGCCCGGACGCAAGGACATTTTCGAGTTTTTGTGGAAGTTGCTATACCACTTCCATCCGGTAGCCAATGCCGGGCTCAGTGGTAATGAAGGCGGGCGCCGCAGGATTTTCTTCGATCTTTGCACGGATCTGTCCGATATAGACGCGCAAGTAAGTGGTGTCCTCGGCATGGGCCGCGCCCCAGACTTTTTTGAGAATTTCCTTGTGGGTCAGCATCTTGCCGCGATTGACCATAAAGTACCGCAGCAGATCATATTCCTTGGGCGTAAAGGCTTGCAATTTATCATGCAAAAACACCTCATGGCGCACCAGATCCATGCGCAACGGGCCATTGCATAATTCCGGTTCGCCGGTCTCCTGCACTGCGGAGGTGCGCAGGGCGGCATTGATGCGCGCCATCAGGACGCCGACATTGAAAGGCTTGGTAACGTAATCATTGGCGCCCATGTTCAGCGCCGTGGTGATTTCATCATCGGATGAGGACACCGAAAGAATGATTATGGGCACCTGTGACCATTCCCGGACAGCGGAGATGACCTCCTTGCCGTCCATATCCGGCAGGCCAAGATCCAGCAGCATCAGGTCAGGCTTGACCGAGGCGCACATGCGTATCGCCTGCTTGCCAGACGCGCTTTCGGCAATCCTGAAATCCTCGACATCCAGAAGAATGCCAAGCATCTTCTGGATATGCGGCTCATCGTCCACTACCAGAATGGTGTTTTTCTTTTCAGCCATCATAAAATCTCAAAACGCAGGTGGCCGGTTGGCATAAATAATCACCTGATCCGAGCATAGTCGGCATTTACACGCCCTACAATGATATTACCTTTTAGTAGCCCCACGCAATGGAATTGGCGGTGGACCAGTTCAATTAAAGGCAACCGGTATACGCAAAGTGCGCTTCGAGAAGCCCGTTAGCCCGGTCGGGTCGATCTGATCAGGCGCAGCGTCGGCCATGTTCTCCCCGTGGGGATATTGGCTCGTATAAGCACACATCATTTCGGCGAAGCGTTCAAGGCCTCCACCGGCACATCGCCGCATCGTTATCTAATTGAACGGCGCATTCACCGGGCCAGGGAATTGTTGCTCGGCGCCGATCACTCAATCGTCGAGACTGCGCTTGCTGTTGGGTTCGCCAGCCACAGGGCGCGGAAATAGCAGCGCCATAAGTTATAGCGCTGCCTGGGCGCCCGGTTGTCCGTCAAATGAATCTATTGCGCGAAGCAATGCACCCAAAGCTTTTGGGTCTGTCACCGCTGCGCGTGGCGTCACCGTTGGTCTGATAAGGGCGCCTTTGAGAGCGAGTGTGGGGTCAGCTTCAGTACGTGCTGTCGCCACTGCGTAGCGAAACACACTTCCGATCGTTGACCGGAGCCGGCGGGCCGATTCGTGGCGCCCACGTATTTCGACCTCTCGCAGCACCCGCAAAATATCTGGCGCGCCGATTTCTTTGATGGGCCGGTCGCCGATCATTGGGTAGGCAAATGAGAGCAACCATTCGATCTTGGCGATCATCCTGTCAGCGCGGCCTTCCTGTTTTAACTTCGATATAGCAGGGGATAGGCCGGACACGGGCCGGACAAGGGAGGGAGTGGTGCCCAGGGGCGGATTCGAACCACCGACACGCGGATTTTCAGTCCGCTGCTCTACCAACTGAGCTACCTGGGCATGCATCTGTCATGAAGGAAAAGTGACAGGCGGCGCGGTTATAGGAAACTTTGACCGCAATGTCCAGTTGCGGGGTTAGCCCACCGATATTTCGTGGCGTTCGCGTGGAAAACCGGGGCGCGCCTCAATCGTGACGGAAACCCCCAGGCGGCGGGTCAGGCGGCCCAGCAGGTCATCCTCGCTATCGCGCAGCCAGGCGGCAATGTCGCCTGCGGCGCTGACCCTGATCTGGCGGCCGGGTTTGGCGGCGCTTTCGCGTTCGATATGGCGCAGAATTTCATTGCCAATGGCCACTACGGAGCGATTGCGCCCGATGCCGCCGCAGGCGCCGCAATCTTCCGACAGCAGACGGGCAAGCGGTTCGCGGGTGCGCTTGCGGGTCATTTCCACCAGGCCAAATTCCGACATGCCGGAAATCTGCGTGGGGGTGCGGTCATTGGCCAGACCCGTATGCAGCACGTCCAGCACACGGGCGATGTTTCCGGCACTGTTCATATGAATGAAATCAATGACAATGACGCCGCCAATGCCGCGCAGTTTCAGTTGCCGGCAGATTTCTTCCGCCGCTTCCAGATTGGTGCGTACACTGGTTTCTTCCAGACCCGTCGCCTCGGTGTAGCTGCCGGAATTGATGTCGATCGCCGTCAGCGCCTCGGTGGTTTCGATCACCACATACCCGCCGGATCGCAGAGGAACAATAGGATCGAGCGCGGTGCGCAAATCATCTTCCACCCCGAACAGGTCAAACAGCGCGCCGGGGCCCTGATAGCGTTCCAGCCGGGGCAGAATTTCCGGCATGGTTTCATCGCAATAGCGCCGCGCCACCGCATAGGCTTCGGCGTCATCGATCAGCACACGTTTTGTATTGACACCCACACAATCGCGCAGCGCCTTTTTAACCGGATCAATATCGTAATAGACACAGGTGGCGGGTTGCGCGGCCAGACGGATTTTTTCAATGTCGCGCCACAGATCATTGAGGCGCGTGGCGTCCACCTCCAGCTCGCTCAGATGCGCGCCGATGGCGGCCGTGCGCACAATATAGCCGCCAGTCCTGATCGGCCTGTTGCCGGAATTTGCGCCCGCCGTATCGGCATTGATCTGTTTCATGCGCGCGATCATCGCTTCACAGATCTGCGTCAGGCGGGCGCGCTCTGCTTCATCTTCAATGCGGCGCGACAGGGCCACGCCGTCCTGATTGGGCACCAGCACCAGAAGGCGCCCCGGCAAAGTGACATTCGCAGACAGGCGCGCGCCCTTGTCGCGGATCGGGTCTTTCACCACCTGCACCAGCAGGGCCTGACCTTCGGTGACGCATTGGCTGATGGGGGGCAAGGCTTCTTCCCTGAAGCTGGGCAGTTCGCTCAGGCAGCGCGCCTCACGCGCGCCGAGGAAACCGGCGCGTTTCAGGCCGACCTCAACAAAGGCCGCCTGCATGCCCGGCAAGACACGCTGCACCCGGCCCAGATAAATATTGCCCAGCAGGCTGTGCCCGGCACGGCCCTGTTCCGCCGAACGGGCGCGTTCCAGAATCAGCTGATCCAGCCGGCCATCGACGACGGTCGCAATGCGGGTTTCGCCGATACCGGCATTGATCAGCACTTCTTCGTTCAGGATTTCATCCATGCGCCATGTTCCAATTATCCCCAGGCCGGCCAGGATATCATTAAATACACGGTATTAAATCAGGTATTTTGCGGCCCGCAGCAGGTGCGCCGTTTCCAGCAAAGGCAGGCCCACCACATTGCTGTAGCTGCCGTTCAGGCTGCGCACAAAGCAATCCGCATAGCCCTGAATGGCGTAACCGCCCGCCTTGCCGCGCCATTCGCCCAGTGCGATGTAGTGATTGATTTCATCTGCATGCAGGCGGCGAAACGCCACACGGGTCAGGCTGACGCGGTGATGCGCCGCGCCATCGGCGCCAATCACCACAAGCCCGGTCAGCACCTGATGCTGGCGTCCCGATAACAGTTCAATACAGTGGCGCGCCTGATCTTCGGTCTCGGCCTTGGGCAGCACGCGGCGACCACAGGCCACCACTGTATCTGCGGCCAGAACAATGCTGTCCGGATGGCGCGCCTTAATCGCCTGCGCCTTGGCTAGTGCCAGACGCGCGGCAAGCTGGCGCGGCAGCTCACCCTTGTGCGGGGTTTCATCCACATCGGCGGCGTCAGCCAGATCCGGGATTACGCCAATTTGCGCCAGCAGATCGCGGCGGCGCGGCGAGGCGCTGGCAAGTACCAAATGTGGGTGTTGCGGCATCGGATGCGGGACGCTTAGAGCAGCATGTGATTAAACTGAATCATTTTATGATCCGGTTAATCACATAAAGCTGCTCGAACATATTGTGCTTGCCGTTGGGTTATTTGAAACGGTAGGTAATGCGGCCCTTGGTCAGATCATAGGGCGTCATTTCCACCAGCACCTGATCGCCCGCCAGCACACGAATGCGGTTCTTGCGCATCTTGCCCGCCGCATGGGCGATAATCTCATGCCCATTTTCCAGTATCACCTTGAACGTGGCGTTGGGCAGCAATTCGCTCACCGCGCCAGGCATCTCGATCAGTTCTTCTTTAGCCATGCATCTTCCAGACTTTCTCCATGCGATTGGATGTGAACTGGCAGAGAGCAAAAATCAGCGGAAAAATCAAGGTAATCCTGTGGAGGGGTGGAAATCAGGGGGATTTTGGGGTAGATTTAGCCGGGTAAAAATGAGGCCACCCTCTCCGGGAGGCCAAAGACGAAGAATGACCTGTCCTGATTTTGGCCATCAGGCAACATGGCCACGTGGCAGACGCACATCCACGATGATCTCCGAATAGGGCGCGACCACATGGCCCTTTTCATCTTTTTCAACAGCACCCCATTCAATCAGTTTTTCCACATCGCCGTACACGTTCTTGTAATCGCGTTTCAGGCGCCGGGCGAGTTCGGCAATGCTCATGGGACCATCCTCCCGCAGAACACCCAGCAGGTCCCAGCGGCGGGGGGTGAAGATAGCCAGAAGCTGGCCCATATCTGAAAATCCGACGCCAAAATAGGGCTTGGGCGCCTTGCCGCTCTGCAGGGCCTCCATTGTTTGCACGGCCCGCGCCAGATTGGTTTCCAGTGGCTCGCCCACCTTTACATGCAGTACACGCTCTTTCATTTTCCGGCTCCTTTCACATCCGCCATAAAATCCGTAATCAGCTGTTGCGGACTGACAAAGCGATAGGGTTTTTCGCGTCCGCCCCGGTGTCTGTGATCACCCTTGCCGCGTTCATTATCATACCCCACGATCCGCTTACCCTTCACCACATAGGCCAGACGGTATTTGTAGGGGTGTTCAGAAGGCGGAACGGGCGCCGGAACCTTCCAGATGACGATTTCAACAAATCCGTCCCCGTACATGTCTTTGGTACGGAAAAGTTCAATGGCCTTGATAGGGGCTTTCATATGGCCTATGACACCATAATTATTTTATGGCGTCAAGCGCCATATATTGGCGGACGTATTCGTTAGAGGAATGTATAAACGGTTAAAAAAGTGTACCGTTTGGTTCCGAACACTCCGGTAAAAAAGAAAGATCTGATAGTAGAAGTTAAAAACTATGCGGAAAAACTTAGTGTTATCAATAGTCTGAGTATGTTTGGTCACGCTTTACAAGTTGGATCTGAAGGGGTAACAAAAAGTGGGCATTACTTTTTTCTTCTTTTGCTGGAGCCCGGTAAAGGAAAGATGACAATCGAAGGGTTTACCAAAAGACAACTGGAAGAGGCGACAGACAAATATCTTGAGGTCGAAAGAAAAATCGAGAATACGCCAGGAGCTGATGCTGTCTTGGTGTCTGCGGACTCATTTGCTGCACTAAATCGGGCATTTCCAAATTACTTTTTGGATACGGCTTTCTTCATAGACGAACTTAAGAGGGCCATTAAATGAGTCAATCTGCGCTTCTGCAAGCTATTGATATATATCAATAATTTTTGGCGCAGATTGTTTTGATCATTATAGAGGATAAATTAATCACACCCCTCACCCCTTCGCAGGCGCCAGCGGCCCGAAGCGGTCCTTGATTTTGGCCAGCAGGCGGTCGCGGACCTGGCGGTAGGCGTCGAGCATCTGGTCGCGGCTACCGGTGGCCGCCGTCGGGTCGGGGGTGGGCCAATATTCCACATCGACGGACATGGTGCGGGTCATTTCCATCGCGCGGTGCTGCGCCTCCGGCGTTAACGTCACCACCAGATCAAACGAGGTGTCTTCCAGATCGTCAAAAGTCTTGGGTTTGTGTTTGGCGATGTCGATGCCGATTTCATCCAGCACTTCGATAACGAACGGATCCAGTTCCTGTGCGCGCACGCCCGCTGAATCCACATAGACGATATGGCCGTACAGATATTTCATCAGCGCTTCGGCCATGGGCGAGCGCACGGAATTAAAGTTGCACGAAAACAGCACCGCCGACGGCATCTGCGCAGGCGCGAACGGGCCGGGCGCTGTATCGGGCGGCGCGCCGTTCATGTGCGTCAGGCCCGGATATGCAGTACACAGATCAGCGTGAACAGCCGCCGCGACGTATTAGTATCAATCTCGATCTTGCCGGCGAGGCGTTCGCGCAGCAGTTCCGCCCCGTCATTGTGCAGGCCGCGCCGCCCCATATCGATGGCTTCGATCTGCGATGGCGGCGCATGCTTGATGGCGTCAAAATAGCTGTCACAGATCGCGAAATAATCTTTCACGATGCGCCGGAATGGCGACAGCGCCAGCATCACCTTGCCAAGCGCGCTATCGTCTTCGCGCCGCACATCAAACACCAGACGGTTATCCGCAATCAGCAGATGCAGCCGGTAGGGGCCAAAGGGGCTGCCGACCGGTTCAAAAAAATTATCTTCGAGCAGATCAAAAATCGCCACGCGGCGTTCGTGATCTATGTCCGCGTTGAGACGCACAATATTGGCTTCATCCAGCACAATGTCGATGACCTTGTGCGTTGGCGCGGCCTGTTCCTGCACGTTCATGTTTGACCGCGCGCATTGAGGCGGATGGAGATGGAACGCCCATGCGCCTCCAGTCCTTCGCTTGACGCAAGCGTGGTGGCCGCAGGCGCCAGCGCCGCCAGCGCCTCAGCCGTGCAGCCGATGATGGTGGTGCGTTTCATGAAATCGAGCACTGACAGGCCCGAGGCGTAGCGCGCCGCGCGCGCCGTGGGCAGCACATGGTTGGGCCCTGCAATATAATCGCCAATGGCTTCGGGCGTGTGACGGCCCAGGAAGATCGCCCCGGCATTGCGCACCTTCGCCATTAATGCTTCCGGATCATGCACCGCCAATTGCAGATGTTCGGGCGCGATGCGGTCAATCAGGGGCGGCGCGTCATCCATATTCTGTACAAGGATGATGGCGCCATTCGCATCCCAGCTTTCTGCGGCAATGGCGGCGCGCGGAAGGGTTTGCAGATGCACGGCGATCGCGGCCGCCACCGCATCGGCAAAGGCGGCGTCATCGGTCAGCAGGATGGATTGCGCACTGACGTCATGTTCAGCCTGGGACAGCAGGTCGGCGGCGATCCAGGCGGGATCATTGGCCCCGTCCGCCACCACCAGAATTTCCGACGGCCCTGCAACCATGTCAATGCCAACGGCGCCAAATATCTGGCGCTTGGCGGCCGCCACCCAGGCGTTGCCGGGACCGGTGATTTTATCGACGGATTTGATGCTCGCGGTGCCATAGGCCAGTGCCGCCACCGCCTGCGCGCCGCCGATGCGGTAAATTTCATGCACCCCCGCAAGACGCGCCGCCGCCAGGGTCAGCGGATTGAATTTACCATCAGGTGTAGGCATGACCATGACGCGGCGGGCAACGCCCGCCACCCTGGCCGGGATGGCGTTCATCAGCACCGAGCTGGGATAGGACGCGGTGCCGCCGGGCACATACATGCCCACCGCGCCCAGCGATGTCCAGCGATGGCCAAGCCGCACCCCGATATCATCCGTATACAGATCATCATGCGGCAGTTGACGGCGGTGATAGGCCTCGATCCGCGCCGCCGCCAGTTCCAGCGCATCGAGCGTGGGGCGATCACAGGCGGCAATGGCCGCGTCAATTTCCGCCGCACTAAAGGCAAGCTGCGCTGGCTGCGCCGTCAGACGGTCAAAGCGCGCGGTATATTCCAGCAACGCCGCATCGCCCCGCAAAGCCACATCCGCAAGAATGCCTGCGACGGTGTGATTAACGTCTTCTGATGTTTCACGCTTGGCGGCAAGCAGCGCCAGAAACGCATCCTCAAATCCGGTAGCGCTGGTATTCAGCCTTACTGGCATGGCATGGTCACGCTTCTATTAGAGTATTAGAGCGAAATAATGTAGCACTGAATCACCCCGCTTACAGTGTCACCCCGCAACAAGTGCGGGGTGACAGACCAAGGTTTTGGCATGTGTAAACCTAAAATCATCGCGCTCTAATGTTCCGGCCGCCCGGATGCTGGCCATGGCTGGCTGAGGTCTTCAAGATAGCCATCCACGCATTCCGCTTCCAGCAGCATTTCAGGCCCCCCAGCGAATAATAGCTGTATGCGCACCGTACCATCGCGCTGTTCCTGCGCCTGAATGGCCAGCAGGTCCAGCAACTGTTCGGGATTGGCCTGATTTATGTTGCGGTGACGCACAGATGTGACCCCATCGAAATGCACCGCACAGCGCACCCGTTCCGGTGTGCGTAGGCCCAACACCCCACCCAGACTTGGCGTCGCTTCATTTTCCCAGCGGAAGCGGTTGAACAGAATGGCGAAGCGCCGCCGTTTCGGTTCATAGGCCGTATCAGCAACGCGCCCGATTGCATCCTGCAGACAGGCGGAAATCACCGCCAGATCTTCCACGTCCAAAGCGGTCAGTTTCAGCGGTTTTTGCACGTCAGCTCCAATGATCTAGTCCCGGATACGGCTGATATCGGCGCCACAGGCGCTGAGCTTGGCCTCAATCCGCTCATAGCCGCGATCCAGATGATATACCCGATTGACGGTGGTTTCATCCTGCGCCGTCAGGCCGGCTATCACCAGACTGACCGAGGCGCGCAAATCCGTCGCCATCACCGGCGCACCACGTAACACATCCACACCGCGCACCAATGCCGTGCCGCCATGCAGATTGATATTGGCCCCCATGCGCATCAGTTCCGGCACATGCATGAAGCGGTTTTCGAAAATGGTTTCGCTGATCATCGATGCGCCGTCAGCGGTAATCATGCAGGCCATGAACTGCGCCTGCAGATCGGTGGCGAATCCCGGAAAGGGCGCGGTCATGGCGTCCACGCCTTTCAACCGGCGGGATGGATCGCGCCGGACGCGCAAGGTGTCTTCGGTGCTGTCAATCTGCGCGCCTGCCAGGACAAGCAGCTCCAGCAGCGCGCCCAGCGTATCCGGACTGGTCTGGGTCAGCAACACATCGCCGCCCGTTGCCGCCGCCGCCAGCGCATAGGTGCCAGCCTCGATCCGGTCCGGCAGCACGATATGATCCGCGCCATGCAGTCTGGCGACGCCCCGGATGCGGATGGTTTCCGTTCCCGCCCCTTCGATCTTCGCGCCCATGGCGATAAGGCAGCGGGCCAGATCGCCGATTTCGGGTTCACGCGCCGCATTTTCCAGCACGGTTTCGCCGTTTGCAAGGGCTGCCGCCATCAGCAGATTTTCGGTCGCCCCCACAGACACGATGGGAAAACGGAAATTGGCGCCCTGCAGACCCTTTGGCGCCTGGGCGTTAACGTAGCCCTGATCCAGTTCGATCTTCGCACCCATGGCCTCCAGCCCCTTCAGGTGCAGATCGACGGGCCGTGTGCCAATGGCGCAACCGCCCGGCAGCGACACCCGCGCCTGACCATGGCGGGCCAGCAACGGCCCCAGCACCAGAATACTGGCGCGCATTTTGCGCACCAGATCATAAGGGGCGACGGAACTGGTGATTTCAGGCGTGCTCAGGGTCAAAATGCGCGTGCCGTCCTGCTTGCGCAGGGTGATCTCCGCACCATGCTCGCTCAAAACCTCGCTTAGGGTGGTAATATCGGCCAGATCGGGAATGTTGCGCAGGGTCAGCGGATCCGGGGTCAGCAGCGTGGCTGTCATCAATGGCAGGGCGGCGTTTTTGGCGCCGCTGATGGCGATTTTGCCCGAAAGCGGCCTGCCGCCGCGCATAACCAGCCTATCCATTGGGCTTCTCCGGTTTTTGCTCCTTATCTGCCTCAGATAAGGGGACCGTTTTACCAGCAAAAGCTTTACGACGGCGCAGATTGGCGCGCAAGGCCTCGGCCTGACGGGATTCGCGGTCCGTTTTGCTGGTGATGTTCCGGCTGGAATTGTCTGGGTTTTTCATATTTACAGTTTAATTACAGGGGTAGGCGGGAGCGCCAACCTAGCGTATAGCATACCCGCCCCGTTACGGCACCCCCCTGTTGCAACCATTAAGGGCTTAATGAGCAAAATGACGATCCCTGATCTGCTTCTGGACGGCTACCGTCAATTCAAGGATGCGCATCTGGCCGAACAGGCCGCATTATACCGCCGCCTGGCACAGGGCCAAACCCCGCAAGTCATGATGATAGCCTGCGCCGACAGCCGGGTTGACCCTGCGACCATCTTCAGCGCCGGACCGGGGGAGCTGTTTGTGGTCCGCAATGTCGCCAATCTGGTGCCGCCTTATGAACAAAATGGCGGCTATCATGGCACATCGGCAGCGATAGAGTTTGCCGTTGAGCATCTGAAGGTGAAGGACATTGTCATCATGGGCCATGGCCAGTGCGGGGGCATTGCCGCCAGCCTGTCCGCCCGGCCGGTTGGCCAGTTTATAGCCCCCTGGGTGGATATGATATCCGAAACCCGGGATAAAGTCCTGGCGGACAATCCCAACGCAGACGCCGCCACATTGCAGCAGGTGCTGGAGCTTGGCGCCATTGGGCACTCGCTGCAAAATCTGCGCAGCTTTCCATTTTTGCAGGCGGCAGTGGATGCAGGGCGCGTGCGCCTGCATGGGGCCTGGTTCTCTATTGCCAGCGGCGAGCTGCGCTGGCGGTCACAGAGCAATCAATTCGAAAAGATTTTATAGGACGCATTGCGCGCGGGTTGTGGCTCGGTTAGGTTGCGGCCAAACCTGATGGAGATTTCCCATGTCCTTTCTTGCCCATTCACTGTCACGTATTAAGCCTTCGGCCACCATGGCGGTCAGCCAGCTTGCCCGTGAATTGACGGCGCAGGGGCGCGACATTATTGGCCTGGGCGCGGGCGAACCGGATTTCGACACGCCCGACAATATCAAGGCGGCGGCGATTTCCGCCATTCAGCGCGGCGAAACCAAATACACCACCGTGGATGGCATTCCCGAACTGAAGCAGGCGATCTGCGCCAAGTTCAAACGCGAAAACAGTCTTGACTACAAACCCTCGCAAATCTCGGTCGCGCCGGGCGGCAAGCCGGTCATTTTCAATGCCATGTTTGCAACACTCAATCCCGGCGATGAGGTGATTATTCCCACACCCTATTGGGTGTCCTATCCCGACATTGTGCTGATGGCGGGGGCAACGCCGGTTTTTGTGGAAACCAGTATTGCGACCGGCTTTCGCATCACGCCCGAAGCGCTGGAGAAAGCGATCACGCCAAAGACCAAATGGCTGATTTTCAATTCACCCAGCAACCCATCGGGTGCGGCCTATAGCCATGCGCAGATCAAGGCGCTGACCGATGTGCTGGTGCGCCATCCCAATGTGTGGACACTGGCCGATGATATGTATGAGCATCTGCTGTTTGACGGCATGAAGTTCGCCACCATCGCCCAGGTCGAGCCAAAATTATACGACCGTACACTGACGATGAACGGCGTTTCCAAAGCCTATTCCATGACCGGCTGGCGTATTGGTTATGCAGGAGGTCCGGAAATTCTGATAAAGGCAATGGCGAATGTGATGTCACAATCCACCTCCAACCCGTCTTCGATCAGCCAGTGGGCCGCCGTGGAAGCGCTGAACGGACCGCAGGATTTTATTCCCGCGCGGGCGAAAATATTTCAGCGGCGCCGCGATCTCGTGGTCTCGATGCTCAATCAGGCAACCGGCATTCAATGCCCGATGCCCGAAGGCGCGTTTTATGTTTATCCAAGCTGTGCGGGCTGTATCGGCAAGAAAACCCCAGATGGGAAAGTGATCGCAACCGACGAGGATTTTGTCACGGCATTGCTGGCGGCCGAAGGCGTCGCCGTCGTACAGGGTTCGGCGTTCGGCCTGGCCCCGCATTTTCGGATATCCTATGCGACATCCACCGAAGCGCTGACCGCCGCATGCGAGCGCATCCAGCGGTTCTGCGCGAGCTTGCGGTAGATTTCACAGAGACAAAACCGCTTACTCGGCGGCTTTGTCTTCGCGCTGATAGACATCTTCGAAGCGTACGATATCGTCTTCGCCAAGATAGCCGCCTGACTGCACCTCGATAACGCTAAGCGGCAGCTTGCCGGGATTTTCCAGGCGATGGCGGCAGCCCAGCGGCAGATAGATGGATTCGTTTTCCGCCAGCAGAACAATTTCATCGTCGCGGGTTACACGCGCCGTGCCGCTGACCACGACCCAATGTTCGGCGCGGTGGTGGTGCATTTGCAGGGAAAGTTTCCCGCCCGGTTTCACCATCAGATGTTTGACCTGATGCCGGTCGCCTTCGCCAATACCTTCATAAAATCCCCAGGGCCGGTATACCCGGCGATGGGTGGCATGTTCATCGCGGTTGCGTAATTTAAGTTCGTCCACCATTTCCTTGACCAGTTGGGTCTGGTCACGCGGCGCCACCAGCACCGCATCCGTGGTTTCGATGATCACCAGATTTTCCACGCCAATGGCGGTGACCAGCCGGCTTTCGGAGCGGATATAACTGTCGCGCGAACCGCTGGCGATGACATCACCCTGCAGCAGATTATTGTGAGCGTCCTTTTCACCGATTTCCCACAATGACGCCCACGACCCCACATCGCTCCACCCCATATCCACGGGAACCATAGCCACATTGTCGGCATGTTCCATAACCGCATAATCGATGGAATCGGATTCACATGCGCTGAATGCGCCCGCATCCAGCCGGAAAAAATCCAGATCATGCTTGCCTCTGGTGACCGCTGCGCGGCAGGCCTCCAGCATGGCGGGGCGCAAACGGCCCAGCGTCTCCAGAAACAGGCCAGCCTTGAACATGAAGATGCCGCTGTTCCAGAAATATTCCCCGGACTTTAGATAACCTTCCGCCGTCGCCAGATCCGGTTTTTCCACAAAGCGATCAACCTTGTGCGGCGGTATCGCGCCCTCAAAACCAGAAATTTTTGGCCCCTGTTTCAGATAACCAAAACCGGTTTCGGGTTTATCCGGTTTTATCCCGAATGTGACGAGATGGCCTGCCCGCGCCGCCACGGCGCCCGTTTCAATGGCCTGGGTAAACGCATCCAGATCCGCAATCGCATGATCAGCGGGCATCAGCAGCAAAAGGGCGTCCGCATCGCGCGCCTGCAGGCATAAGGCCGCCACGGCCGCAGCAGGCGCCGTGTTGCGCCCCACAGGTTCCAGAATTTGCAGGCTGGGGGGAATTCCGGCTTCGCGCAATTGCTCGGCGATAATGAAGCGGTGTTCGTGATTGCAAATGATTACGGGGCCGGGAAAGCGGCTGGCGTCGCCAAACCGCAGGGCGGTTTCCTGTATCATGGTATGGCCTGATATCAGCCGCTGAAGCTGCTTGGGATGCTGACTGCGCGACACAGGCCACAGGCGGCTGCCCGAACCCCCGGACAGGATCACCGGATAAATCCGCCCACGCTCCCCCTTAATTTCGGTCATATCTGATTATTCCCGTACGCATGAATCATTGTATCGCAAACTGTTAAATCATTGCCACCCTACAATGGCAGGCACGCGCAATAGGGCAAGATGTTTTACGGGTCCATTCAGGGACAAATTGTGACGCCCGTCACAAATATGTTGGTTGAACCCAAATATAACTGGCCCGTATAGCCGAAAGCGGAATAAATTGTTAAGCGATTGTTAAACAGATATTAATTGTTGATATTATATCGCCGAATCGCGACACACTGATGGTGTGCCTTTAGTTAAGTGTTTGATTATAGGCTGTTTTTTACCTGGCATGGCTCCGGCGTGGCGGGTTAGCGTAGTTACGCCATCGACCGGCGTCTTCGTGACGCGGGTCTTTTTGGCGGACAACAGGCAGGGATTATGACATGGCGTTCAAGGTGAAATTCTGGGGGGTTCGCGGCAGCATTGCTTGTCCTGGCGCCAATCATATTCAGTATGGCGGCAATACGAGCTGTCTTGAAATCGCGTGCGGCGGCGAACGGATTATTTTCGACGCCGGTACCGGCATGCGTAATCTGGGTCACTGGCTGCTCAAGAAAAACATCAAACGCGCCACCATTTTGATGTCGCATACGCACTGGGATCATATCAGCGGGTTTCCGTTCTTTGCGCCGGCATTTCATCCCGAATATGAATTTGAAATCATGGCCGGGCATCTGCGCAGCGATCTCACTATCCGCAATGTATTTTCCGGCCAGATGACGCATCCGTTTTTCCCGGTGCCGCTTGAGGTCATGAACGCCAAAGTCAACTATACGGATTTCAAGGCGGGTGAAAGTTTTGCGCTGAGCCCGCGCATCAATATCAAAACCGCCCTGCTGAACCACCCGGACGGGGCGACCGGATATCGCATTGAACATCGCGGCAAATCGGTGTGCTATGTCACCGACACCGAGCATGTGATTGGCAAGCCGGACCAGAACATTCTGGCGCTGATTGAAGGCGCCGATCTGGTTATTTATGACAGCACCTATACGGACAAGGAATTTCCGGGCAAGATCGGCTGGGGCCATTCCACCTGGCAGGAAGGGGTGCGCCTGTGCAGGGCCGCCAATGTCAAAAGCCTGGCGATCTTTCACCATGATCCCGAACATGAAGACCGCTTTCTGGATGAGTTGGAGGCGGAAGTGCGCACCACCTGGTCCGGGGCCTTTCTGGCGCGCGAACATTCCCGGCTGAACCTGCTGTAGATCGTCCGGTTCAGTCCTATTTCCACCCCTTGTCAGACTGCGCAAACAGGCGCATGATCGTACCGTTGGGCCAGTGCAAACGGCCTGATAAACCTGACCACAATGACAGGAGGCGTACATGTTTGTAGCCGACATCTTGAGGGACAAGGGGGGTGAGGTCATTTCCGTCGGGCCGGAGGATTCGGCCCTGTCAGCGGCGAGGACACTCTCAAAACGCGGCATCGGTTCGGTGCTGGTGCGGGCCGGGAACGGCGAAATTCTCGGCATCCTTTCCGAACGTGATTTACTGCATGGTCTGGCGCGCGAAGCGGGCGCGGTGCTGCACTGCCGGGTGCGCGATCTGATGACCCGGGACATTGAAACCTGCACCCCCGGCGACACGCTGCATTCGGTGATGGAGCGCATGACCCGTGGCCGTTTCCGGCATCTGCCGGTGGTGGAAAACCGCAAGCTGCTGGGCATCATCTCCATTGGCGACGTCGTCAAAAACCGCCTGGCCGAACAGGCGGCGGAGGCCGAGGCGCTGAAGGCGTATATCACTTCGGGCTGAGAAAAATCTCCGGCATGTAAAGCGGTGGTGGCCATCTGAGCAGGAATGAAGTTCCGCCTGGCGGGCAACAGATAAAGGTTGCCCGTTACTCTGTGGCCGGATTATCTCCCGGTTAAATCCCAACGAAATCGCGCGGTATGCGGCGGGGATCAGGTTCCATTCCCGCCGTCACTTGCAAAACGCAAAGTGACGATTGAAACAGACCACAGCCCGCGCCGGCTAAACTCCCCTATTGCGCTGCGCGGCTGACCTTGCCAACGACCGGCAGGCGCTTGCCGCTGGCGGGCAGCGGGCGCGAACCGGGTTTTACTTCGTCGGGGCTGGTCAGGCCCAGTTCCCTGGCGTATTTGCGCATTTCGGGCAGCACCTGCGTGCCAAGCAGCCGCAGGCTGGTCATGGCGTCTTCCTGACTGACTGTGCCGCCTTCAATGTGCCAGCAGATGAAGATGCCGGGGCGGATCGTTTCCATGACATGGCGCAGTTTGGGCAGCACCGATTTTGGCGTGCCGACGATAAACTGGTTGCTGTCCTGGAAGCCCTGATAGGTTGCCATGGTGGCGCGCCTGGCGGCCTCGACATCGATATTTTCGCTATAGGTCGCAGAGGCCAGCGCCACATCGCCGGTTTCGGGATTGGTGAACGCCTTGGCCAGGCGCGCGGTCGCCGCCTTGGTGTTATAGCCGGACGGAAACATCCATTCCGGGCGCGCAAAGGCCGGCTGGCCGCCGCCATAGAGCCAGGCATGACCCAGTTCCTGGGCTTTTTCTTCGGTTTCGGCGACCACGATTTTTTGCAGATAGCCAAAATTTTCCGGCCCGGCCTGATAGCCCTGGCGTTCCGCCTCGTCGGCATACATATCCCACATTTCCATGGTGGGCTCCAGAAACGTCGCCAGCGCCAGATAGGGATAGCGGTGTTGCGCGCACCAGATTACGGTTTCCGGGCTGACCAGCCCCGGGATCCAGCATTCGGGCGTCGGCTGCTGATACGGCTTTTGCCATGGATTGACGTGCCGGTAATGATAATGCTTGCCCTCATAGCGCCAGGGTCCGGGGCGCGTCCAGGCCTGCTGAATAAAATCATGCGCTTCGTTGAAACGCTCGCGGTTATAGGCGGGGTTGACATTATTGGCGATCTGTTCGGAACCCGCGCCGCGCACCCAGCCTGCAACCAGACGGCCGCGCGAGATCATATCGATGGTCGCAAGTTCCTCGGCGAGGCGCAGCGGATCGGTGATCGGCAGCGGATTGCCCATCAGCGCGATTTTCACCCGCTTGGTGCGCGCCGCCAGAATGGCCGCCTCGACATCCATTACCGCGCCCATGGTGAACGGATTGGCGTGATGCTCGTTCAGCATGATCACGTCAAAGCCCAGATCTTCGGCGGCTACATTCTGATCGAGATAGCGGTGGTACAATTCCGCGCCCACCTTTGGATCGAAATGTTTGTTGGATACGCCAAAGAAGCTGGCGTTACGGTAAACCTCGTTTTCGGCAAGGCTGGCGTAGGGGCGCTCAGTAAAAGTTCCGATATGCATGACGATCTCCCTTTATGGCTATTGCGCCAGAAACGCGGTTAACCTGGCAAGAAACTGGTCTTTCTTTTCGATCTCGGGCATGTGGCCGCATTTGTCGAACAGCTCCACCTGCGCGCCCTTGATGGCGGTGGCAAACACATCGGCGGTGCTGCCCGGGATGATCCTGTCATCCTTGCCCCACAGTATAAGCGTCGGCAGCCCTTTCACGCCCTGCAGCAGATGCGGCAGGCTGGGATTGAACATATAGGGCGCCCAGGCAAGACGCGCGGCCTCTGCGCGGGCGTCTTCCCACATCTCATATTGCTTCGCGCCCGGTTCGCCATACAGCCTGGAAAGCTCCGGCGCGCCGACGGGGTCAAACATGCCGGCGTCGATATAATTCTGGGTCGGCGTGGCGAACAGATCGCGGATTTCACCCGAGGGCGGGCGTACGCCAAACGGCGCCACCAGCGCCATATGTTTGAACTGCGCGGCATTGTTCACCGCCATTTCAGCAGCGATCCAGCCACCCAGCGAAAAGCCCAGCACGTCGATGGGCACAAGCGACTGCTCCACCAGAAAGCGCGCATAAAAACACGCCTGATCGCGCATGTTCATGATCCAGTCAATGCGGTCGCCCACGCCAAAGCCCGGATGCAGCGGAATGATCAGTTTGCGGGTTTTCGCCAATTGTTCAAAGGCATCGGTCCAGCCGGGAAAACCCAGTTCCCCATGCAGCACCAGCAGAGGCTGCCCGCTGCCGCCTTCCAGATATTTCAGCGTCGCGCCACCCACCTGCGCCGATTTTTCGCTAATCGCCATGCCCTGCCTCCCAATGTCTGATAATATTTTTTAATTGGCCTTATTGAGCCATTAGTTAACAGGAAGTTCAACAGGATTCGGCATACGGGATTGTCAGCATGAAAAAGCGCAACGGCATAAGCAGGCTTCATTGCGATCAATGACCAAAACTGTCCGGATAATCAGGCATCTTTGTGTGGGCGCGCTGCTTTTTGCGGCAACCCCGCTTTCGGCCGCGACACTCTATGTGGTCAATCATGGCTGGCATACGGGCCTGGTGATCCGGCGCGGCGATATTCCGCCCGGGCTGTGGCCCGAACAGCGCGAGGCCCCGCCCGGTGAATTTCTGGAAGTCGGCTGGGGCGAGCGGGCGTTTTACCAGACCCGCGCTCCCAGCCTGTTGCAGGCGCTCAGCGCCGCGCTGTGGCCATCGCCCAGCGTGCTGCATCTGGTGGGGTTTAACGGGCCGGTGGCCGGACGGTTTGCGCATAGCGAGGTGATTGCATTGCAAGTGGAGGACGCCGCCATGACGCGGCTGGCGCGGTATATCTCAGGCGCCTATGAACGGGACCAGGCTGGCGGCGTCATAAGAATGGGTCACGGCCTGTATGGCGACAGCCGGTTTTTTGCTGGCGGCGAAAACTTCCATCTATTCAGAACCTGCAATGTCTGGACCGCGCGCGCGTTGCGGCTTGCGGGCTGCCCGGTTGGCGTCGGCATTACCGCAAACAATGTCATGAAATCTGTGGCAAAGTGCGGCGCGCCCGCTGCGGCGCAGGCCATGCGGATTTTGGATTGACCACAAAATTTTTATCCCCGGCTATGCAGGCAAGCCTGTTCCAACCGGGCGGCGTGGCCAGTACCGATTTCGTGCTGATCGCGGAAAGTTTTGGCGGTCCTGGTCAGGGGCAGGAAATCGCGCAACGCCTTGCGGGCACTGTTCCGCAAACCAATATTTTTATCACAACCTATGACAAGGCGGTGGATGTGCGCGCCCGGCTTGCGAAAAGCGCCGGGATCGTTCTGTACGAGCCGGTCACGCAACAGGCGCTGCACTTTGCGATTTATTCGGCAAAACCCAGCACATCGGCCATGGAATAAAGTCCGGGCCGCTTGCCCTGGCCCCATTTTGCGGCGGCAACCGCGCCGCGCGCAAAGATTGAGCGGTCCGATGCGTGGTGGCGCAGTTCGATGATTTCATCATCTGCGGCGAACAGTACGCTATGTTCGCCAACCACACCGCCGCCGCGCAATACCGCAAAACCTATATCACCCGCCTTGCGCGCGCCGGTTATGCCGTCGCGTCCGCGCGCGGCGACATCGGACAGTTTCACACCGCGCCCCTCGGCCGCCGCTTCCCCCAGCAACAGCGCCGTGCCAGACGGCGCATCCACCTTGTGCCGATGGTGCATTTCCAGAATTTCGATATCAAACGCCGTGTCCAGCAGTTTCGCCACCTGTCTGGTCAGTTGCGCCAGCAGATTAACCCCCAGCGACATATTGCCCGCCTTGATGATGGTGGCGTGGCGCGCGGCGGCGGCAATGGCGGCTTCGTGTTCCACCTCAAAACCCGTGGTTCCGATCACATGCACGATGCGGGCCTGCGCACACAGCGCGGCATGCTCAATGGCGGCGGCGGGTGATGTAAAATCCAGCACCGCATTGGCTTTGGCGATCAGTTCCAGCGGATCATCGGTAATCGCCACGCCCAGCGGATCAATGCCCGCAAGCACGCCCGCATCGCGGCCCAGAAATTCCGATCCCGCTGGCTCAGTCGCCCCGGAAATTTCACAGCCCGGGGTTTGCGACACCTGACGTATCAGCGTGCGCCCCATGCGGCCCGCAGCGCCCACCACGACAATTTTGATATTCGACATTCTGTTCAACCTGCATTCGCACGTCCCCTCCATTATCATTGCGAGGCGCGTGAGCTGCGTGGCAATGACGCAGTAGAAGTCAGTGATTCGCTCTTGACGGAAACCGCCCTGATTAATACACCATCCATGCATAAACACTACAGCACAGAAGATTAGCCGGTTAATATGACAGCAGCAGGCTGATTTTGTCACATTCAGCTTGATCCAGATCAAACCATACGGGGCAAGCCTGTTTTATCTAGTTGAAAAGGCTGGATTAATCTATCGCAGTTGAAAAGGGCGCAGCAATCCTGATAGATGTTGATCTAATCATAAAATTAGCCAGGGAATATGAGGAAAACCATGTCCACAACACCACAATATGACGCCATCATCATCGGGGCCGGCATTGCCGGCATGTATCAGCTTTACCGCCTGCGGGAACTGGGGTTGAGCGTTCGCGTGTTCGAAGACGGCAGCGATGTCGGCGGCACCTGGTACTGGAACCGCTATCCGGGCGCGCGTTTTGATTCGGAAAGCTATACCTATGGTTATTCCTGGTCGAAAGAGCTGCTGCAGGAATGGAACTGGAAAGAGCATTTCTCGCCGCAGCCGGATAATATGGAATATCTCAGCTTCGTCGCCGACAAATTCGATCTGCGCAAGGACATCACATTCAATGCCCGCGTTAGCAAGGCCACCTATGATGAGGCGGCCAATTGCTGGGAGATTGAAACCGAAAAAGGCGAACGCGCCCGTGGGAGGTTCCTGATCACCGCTGTTGGCGTATTGTCGGCGACCCAGATGCCCCGAATTCCGGGTGTCGATAAATTCAAGGGCATTTCGTTCCACACCTCGCGCTGGCCAAAAGATGAAAAAGGCTTTGGCGGCAAGGATATCGGCATGAAAGGCAAGCGCGTCGGCGTTATCGGCACGGGCGCGACCGGCGTTCAGCTGATCCAGGAAGCCGCCAAGGTTGCCGGGCATCTCACCGTGTTCCAGCTTGCGCCGGAATTTTGCGCGCCCCTTCGCAATGCCAAGATCACGGATGATGAGCAGGCCCATATCAAGGCGACCTATCCGGAAATTTTCAAGAAATGCCAGGAATCCTCTGCGGGCTTCCTGCATAATTTCGTCATGAAGTCGGTTTTTGAAGTGTCTGACGAGGAACGCGAGGCGTTTTTTGAATATCTGTACAACAGGCCCGGATTTGAAAAATGGCTCGGCAACTTTGTTGACACCATGATCGACCCGAAGGCCAACGCCCTGATCACCGAATTCATGGCGCGCAAAATCCGCGGGCGGGTCAAGGATCCTGTTCTCGCAGAAAAGCTCATTCCGAAAAACCATGGCTTTGGCATGCGCCGCGTTCCCATGGACACCAATTATTACGAAGTTTACAATCAGGACAATGTGACGCTGGTTGATCTGCGCGAAACGCCGATTGAGACCATCACCGAGAAGGGCGTCAAGACCAGCGACAAGGAACATGAGCTGGATATCCTGATTTACGCCACCGGCTTTGATGCGGTCACCGGCGCGTTTACCCGGATTGATATTACCGGCGTAGGCGGCAAGAAACTGAAGGATAAATGGGCCGACGGTCCGGTCACCTATCTGGGGATGGGGGGGCACGATTTCCCCAACTTCCTGACCCTGGTCGGCCCGCATAATGGCGCGACTTTCTGTAATATCCCGCGCTGCATTGAACAGAATGTGGAATGGGTGTCAGACCTGATGAAATATATGCGCGACAAAAAACTGACGCGCATCGAGCCAACAGTGAAAGCCGAAAACGAGTGGACGGAGCATGTGGCTGAGTCCGCGCAGAATTCGCTTTTCACCAAGACCGATAGCTGGTTCATGGGTGTAAACATCAATATGCCGGAGAAAAAACGCTCCTTCCTGCTCTATGCGGGTGGCGCCCCGGCCTATAAGGCCAAATGCGACGAAGTCGCGGCCCATAATTATGAAGGCTTTGTGTTGAATTAACACAGGCTTTCCCGCACATTCCGGTCTGTTTGATCTTCGGGATCGGGCAGGCCGGAGGTTGTGCTGTGAATTAACCAATCCCGGCGCCGTTTTTTTCCCGCAACTCCTGCATAAAATGATACAGGTGCACGGGCCTGCGCGATGTATTTGCACGTTGACCGTTTTTTTAATAACACCTAGAATCAACAGGCTTTTTTAATTAATAGACGCGCCTTTATTGAGGTTGCACATGACCGTGGCTGTCGAAACACTCAAGGCGCTTCCGCTTTTTTCAAATCTGAGCAAGGAAGAAGGCGCGCTGCTGATCCGCAACAGCCGGATCGGCCAATGCAGGCGCGGCAGATTTCTTTTCATGCATGGCGACGCCATCACGCATTTTTACGTGATCTGCCGGGGCAGTGTGCAGATCTTCCGCGAAACGCCGGACGGGCATGAGGTGACGAGCAATATTCTGATTGCCGGGGATAGCGTCAACGCAGACGAAATTGTCTCGGGCCAGAATATTCATCTCTCAAATGCGCGCGCCGTGGACGACGTGTCCATGCTGGAAATTCCCATCACATGGCTGCGCGAACATCTGAAGGATCTTGGCAATTTAGCCGCGCATCTGATGATGGACCTGTCGGACCGGCTGCGCAGCGCCGAAATGGAAGCAGAGCACCTGACCACCATGTCTGCGGCGCAGATCGTGGCCTGTTATCTGCAAAAGATATGTGTACTGTATAATTTTGATCCGCATGGGTTCGAACTGCCCTACACCAAGACGCTTATCGCGTCGCGGTTGCGCATGGAACTGGAAACTTTCTCGCGCACATTGCAAAAAATAAAAGATCAGGGCGTTATTGTCACGGGCGCCCATGTTTCGTTCACCAATGTGCGCAAGGCCAAGCATTTCGCCTGTGGTGAATGCTCGATATCGGAAGAATGCGCGACGCATCAGATTTTGCATGCGAACCTGGATAAACGCTCCGGACACGGAATATAAGCTGCGGTTCAGCCGCAGCGCCTGCCCTCAACTTCCTGCGGCAAGCCTTGCCATCTGAGTGGACTGCGCGCCTGCACCCGCTACACCGGCCTTATGGATCAAGCCGGATACTCCATCCAGTGCGCCAGGAACCAGTGCGCGGGCCAGCAGGCGGGTACGATCCACGGGGCCTGGCATGCGCAGCCCGCGCGCGGCGGCGGCCGAAAATCCGACCCTGGCGTAATAGGGTTCATCGCCCACCAGAACGACAATCCTGTGGCCCATCCCGGCTGCTTTCGCCAGCGACAGTTCCATCAGGCGCAGGGCAATGCCCCGGCCCCGCTGATCGGGGTCCACGGCAAGCGGGCCCAGCAACAGGGCAGGCGTGCGCAAATCACCAATTTCGACCGGCCAGTAGCGCAGCGCGCCGCGCATGACGCCATCTTCCCAGGCCACCAGCGACAGTTCGGGAATGAAATCCGCCCCTTCACGCAGCCGGTACGCGGTCTTGGCAAAGCGCCCGGGCCCAAAGGCCCTGTCCAGCAAATGTTCAATCTGGCCCGCATCCACGGGCTGCTCGCAGCAATAATCGATCATGATAAAACTCCCCGGCGAAGGTGTATGAAAACACTTCAGCGCGCTACCGCGCCTTCCGCTTTGAATGTCCATTGGCAGATGGACGGGGGAGGGTGTGGCGCGCGCCTAACGTCGCGCCCGGGTTTCGAGCGCGATGAGCGTTCTTCGTCGTGAGGACAGAAAAATCATATTCACCACAGCACCATCAGTTACAGAGTCCGGCGTATAATACCCATTTCCCCTAACGTCCAGTCTATTTATTGGCTGGCATGGTTAATTCCGGATGGTTTGCCAGCAACTGGGTGCGGACCGTGCGCCAATACAGCGCCGAACGGTTCTGGTCATAACGTTCGCCCGGCCGGATTGCCTGGTGATAGGCCGATAACGCAGGATCTTTTTGTTCTGCTACCAGATGATCAAGCTGGCTGATATTACAGCCATCCAGGGCTATGGGTGCGGAACCATTGCGCACCACGCCGCCGGGCGACAAATGCACACACACCGTCCCGGCCTTGCGCGCCAGACGCAAATGTTTCTGGTCCAATGACCGCAAACCGGCATCATCAAGGGGTATGTCTTTGACACTTGCGGCGGTTTCGGCATATGCCAGGGATGGGCCAAGCAGTATGACGAAAGCAAGCCCTGCCGCTATAGTCAATTGCCGGAGCTTCATGGATGTCGTCCTTTGCGTTTTTATGAGTAGGGCCTGCACATTCCAACCTGCATATGGGACGAAACTGAGGCAAATTCCACAATAATAAAAAAAAGTGACCCAATCACAGCCATGCGGCCAGATAGCACAACTGCCCCACAAAACCCCGCCGGTACGCCTTCCCTGAAGCCCCCCGTTTCCGCGCGGTTCTGGTATCTGGCGGGCATGTGTCCGTATTTCTGCGCCATAGGGGTGCAGAATGTGGTGTTCGTCTGGCTGATGACACAGGTGTTGCATGCCAGCCCATGGCAGGTTGGTTTGTCCCAGATGCTGACCATGCTGCCCATGCTGACAATTATTTTATTGGGTGGCGTGGCCGCAGACCGGCGCGAGCTGCGGACCTATCTGATTATTTTGCAGGTGGTCATGGCGTTACTGCCGCTTTCACTGGCGGGCGGTATCGGGCTTGGCTATCTCAGCTATTGGGGACTGGTGTTTATCAGCGTTTCAATTGGCGTTATCGGGGCGTTTGTCGTGCCGGCGCGCGATGCAATGCTGAGCCTGGTGGATGATGGGGAAATTCAGCATACCATAACGGCCATGACGGGCCTGCAATTTGCCAGTCAGATTGCCGGTCTCTTGCTGGGCGGGTGCGCAAGCTGGCTGGCGGGGCAGGTGGGTGCGGGCGCCTCCGATCCCGCCGGGGCGCTTGGACTGCTGGTGTTGCAGGGCGCGCTAATATTTATCTCTGCATTTTTCAGCAGCAAATTACCGGCAGCCAAACCACAATTGCCAGCGGGGGGCGGGGCGCTGGTCAATATTGCCGAAGGCTTTGGCGCAGCGATGCGCAATGCAACCATCCGGCCCATACTGCTGTTTATGTTCTGTATCGGGACATTATTCACGGGCGTATTTCTGGTGCAGATTCCGCTGATGGTGCGCGATGTGTATCGGGGCAGTTCTGCGGAACTGGCGCTGCTGAATATCAGTTTTATGGTTGGCACAACCCTGATGGTGCTGGTCCTGCGTCGCATGCATCCGGTGCGCCGTCAGGGGCGTACGATGCTGCTGGCCAGTTGCGTAAGCTGCGGTGTGATTGGTTTGATATCGCTGGCGCCGTCATTGCTTTTTACGTGTGTGCTGGCTGTAATCTGGGGCGCCGCTGGCGGCGTCACCATGATTATGAGCCGCACCCTGGTGCAAGGCGCGGCCCCGCCGGAAATCCGGGGACGCATCCTGTCGATTTTTCAGCTTGCCTATGTGGGCGGCGCGCCGCTGGGCAGTTTCGCCATGGGCCTGCTAATTGACGGGCTGGGCGTGGTAAAGGCGCCGCTGGTTCCCGCTACAGGATTGGCGCTGGTGATCATGACGGCCTATTTCACATCCGCGATCTGGCGCTTGCGGCAGTGAAGCATGCGCTGCGCAGGTCTACCCCCGCACCGGTTCGGACCCCAGTACGCCTTCCTTTACCAGCGCGGCAACATCGCCATCCGTCATGCCGAGATAATCACGCAGCACCTGGGCGTTGCTTTCGCCCAGAAAGTCGGCCTGCAGGTCAAGTGTTTCGGGAAAGGCGGAAAATTTCAGCGGCATGCCGGGAACCTTGACCGGCCCGAACGCGCGGTCGGTGACCGTGCGCACCGTCTGGCGCTGGATCAGATGCGGATGCGCCATGGCCTGCGGCACGCTCAGCACCGGGGCGACCGGCACATGGTTTTCCTGCAGGATACGCACGGCTTCGTCGTCACTGGCAGTGCTGCGCAACCAGCTTTCAATGGCGTCGACAATCAGTTGGCGGTTCTGGGTGCGCACCGCATTGTCCGCAAAACGCGGATCGCTCAGCATGTCTTCGCGCCCCATGACCCTGCACAGATTATTCCACTGCTGACCCAATGCGATGATCACCAGCCATTGTTCTTTTCCCTTGAACAGACCGATGGGGGCGACCGCCCCGTGATGCGCGCCGGTGCGCGCCGGCACAAACGCCCCGTTGCTGCCGTCATAGCCCTGCACATTGATTTCATGGCAATGAAACAGGCAGTCCAGCAATGCAATATCCAGATACTGCCCCGGCCCGCCACGCGCGCGATGAAACAGCGCCGCACTGACGGCGCCAAACGCATGTGCGCCGGTGGACACGTCGCCCAGCCCCAGCCCCGCGAAATAGGGCGAACCGCCCGGTTCGCCGATCATGTCAATAACGCCCGCATAGGCCTGGGCGATATAATCAAACCCCGGCAGACTGCTTAATGGCCCGCTTTGTCCGAAGGCGGAAATTGAACACATGATCAGATTGGGATTAAGTTTGCTCAGCCGCTGCCAGTCAATATTCATGCGCTTCATAACGCCGGGGGTGAAATTTTCCACCACCACATCCATCTGCGGCACAAGGCGATGGATAATGTCCTGCGCCCTGGGGCTGCGCAAATCCAGGCAGAGCGATTTCTTGCCCCGGTTCTGCTGAATGTAATAACCGCTGCGGCCATCCTTCAGGGCAGGCATGCCGCGCACCATATCGCCCGCAAGGGATTCCACCTTGATCACTTCGGCCCCCAGTTCCGCCATCAGCCGCGTGCAGGTCGGCCCCGCCAGCACATGGGTGAAATCCAGAACCCTGATCCCTTCGAGCATAAGTTTCGGCGCCATTGGATGTACTCCCCATCGTCATCATTTTTTCTATCAGATACGATGCCGGAGCCTGCTGGCAAGCCCCTATGTTTTACCGCCGCCAGAACCTTGGCAGGAACAGCACATAGACGGTCAGCAGTTCCAGCCTTCCGAGCAGCATGGTGACCGTCAGCACCCAGATTTGCGGGGCGCTCATGGTTGAAAAATTTCCCGCCGGGCCGACGATCGGCCCCATGCCGGGGCCCGAATTTGATAGCATTGCGGCTGCGGCTGAAAATGCGGTGGTCATGTCAAGCCCCAGCGCCGCCAGCAGAAGCCCTGAACCGCCAAACGTGAGCAGGAAAAGGAAAAGGAAACCGGTTACCGAGCTGATCGTTGCATCTGACAGAGGCCGGTTATTGTAATGCGCCGTGAAGACGCCATTTGGGTACATTACTCGCTTGATCTGATTGACCATCGCCAGATACAGCACCTGCACGCGGAATATTTTCAGCCCCGAGGCCGTCGAGCCGGAACAGCCGCCGATCAATGCGATGCAAATAAAATATGTGGTGGCGAACGGCCCCCATACCCCATAGTCCGTATTCATAAAACCCGTATTGGTGATGATGGAGACCGTATTAAACGCCGCATAGCGCAGGGCTTGCCATCCTTCGTTGAGACCCGTGGACCATTGAAATATGGTCAGGATCGCAATGGCGGCGGTGGTGATCAGGAAAAACGCACGCACCTGGGAGTTGCCAAGCAGAACCATCGGTTTGCCGTGAACAGCCGGCCAGAAGAGTATCAGGGGCAGCGCGGCAAGAAACATGAACAGGATCGCCGCCATGTCTAGCGGCACACTATCCCAATTGGCGAAGGATTTATCCGAGGTGCTGAAACCACCGCCTGAAACTGTCCCCATCATATGCACGGCGGCGTCAAACGGGCTCATGCCGCCCGCCCAGAAAGACAAAGCGCAGGCCAGTGAGAGACCCAGATAGATCAGGCCGGTGGTCTGCGCGATTTGAGCCATGCGCGGCAGAATTTTTTCCTCCGACCGGTCGGATGATTCCATGTGAAACAGCTGCATGCCGCCAACCTGCAACAGGGGCAACATCGCGATAGCGGTTACGACGATGCCAACGCCGCCAATCCAATGCGTCAGGCCGCGCCATAGCAGGGTTCCCGGCGCCGTCGTGTCAAGCCCCACAATCACCGTTGACCCGGTGGTGGTGAACCCGGACACAGATTCAAAAATGGCGTCAGGAACACTGAGGTGGACCTTAACGAAAATGAACGGCAATGCGGCGAAAACTGAAATCATAATCCAGGATAATGACGTCAGCAGGAACGCCTGACGCAGATTAATCTGGGTCAGCAACTCCTTCGGCGCGCGCCCCGTCAGCGCCAGCGCAAGACCGGCAAAGAGGGTAAGCGCGCTGGACAGCAGAAATCCCTGCCAGTCCCGATTACCTGCCGCAAAATCAAACAGTGCCGGAATGGTCATGGATGCGCCGAGCGCCATCAGCATATAGCCGATAACCATCGATAGAGGGCGCAGATCAAGCATTGATACGTGATCCGGTTATGGGCTGCACCCGTTCAGTGGACGATCACGGATTGATGCGGACTATCAAGGGAGAAGGTGGGAATTTCCACATCGAACTGTTCCCCTTCGCCGGTTTGCATCTGATAGGCGCCGCCCATGAAGCCCGAGGGTGTCGGCAGGGGCGTGCCGCTGGTATATTCGAAACTTTCACCGGGTGCGAGCAGCGGCTGTTTGCCGACCACCCCTGGCCCGCGCACTTCCTGCACCCGCCCGGCTGCATCGGTGATGCGCCAGTAACGGCTGCGCAATTGCACGGGCGCAACACCGTCATTGCTGATGGTCACCCGGTACGCCCAAACATAGCGGTTCTGCGCAGGCTCCGATTGATCCGCCAGAAAGTGCGGCTCGACTGCAACCCGGATGCCGCGTGTGACTGTCTCATACATGGGCCTGGTCCTCTGTTCGCGCTAGTTTCGCGCAGCTTTGGCAGCCTGGTCAAGGTCCGCTTCTATATCGGCCACGTCTTCCAGTCCAACAGAAAGCCGCACACAGCCCTCGCCAATGTCCAGTTCCGCGCGCGCCTCGGGGGTCAGGCGGAAATGCGTGGTGGTGGCCGGATGGGTGATCAGGCTTTTGGTGTCACCAAGATTGTTGCTGATCTTCACCAGTTTCAGGGCGTTCAGAAAACGGAATGCCGCCGCCTTGGCGCCGCCGCCGCTGCCCACATCAAAGGCCACGATATTGCCACCCATCTGCATCTGCGCCATGGCGAGCGTATGTTGCGGATGATCCTTGCGTTCGGGATACAGCACATTTGAAATTCCTGGAAGTGTGCTGAGAAAATCCGCAATGCGCGCGCCGTTACGCGAATGTTCGCGCACCCGCAAATCCAGCGTCTCCAGCGATTTCAGCATGACCCAGGCGTTAAACGGCGACATGGCCGGCCCCATATGGCGCAGCAATGGCTTCACTTCATCATTAATATAGGATTTGCTACCCAGTATCACGCCACCCAGACAACGCCCCTGCCCATCAATATGCTTGGTGGCGGAATAGACCACCACATCGGCGCCAAATTCCAGCGGGCGTTGCAGGATCGGCGTGGCGAACACATTATCCACGACCAGCCGCGCGCCCGCCGCATGGGCGATGTCCGCAACGCCGCGCAGATCGCTGACCTGCAAATTGGGATTGGTGGGCGATTCCAGAAACAGCACCTTGGTATTGGGCCGGATTGCGGCCTGCCATTGCGCCAGGTCACGCCCATCGATCAGGGCAGATTGAACGCCAAAACGCGGCAGCATTTCTTCGACAATATAGCGGCATGAACCAAACATCGCTTTGGCCGCCACCACATGATCGCCGGCACGCAGCAGCGCCAGCAGCGCACTGGATACCGCCGCCATGCCGGTGGCCGTCGCCCAGGCGGCCTCGGCCCCCTCCAGCGCCGCCATGCGTTCCTCAAACATGCCCACAGTGGGATTGGAAAAGCGGCTGTAGATAAAACCGTCATCATCGCCCCTGAAGCGTGCGGCGACCTCTTCAGCGGAAGTGTAGACATAGCCCGAGGTCAGAAACAGCGCCTCGGATGTTTCGCCAAACTGCGAGCGCACCGTGCCGCCATGCACCGCCCTGGTGCGCGGCCGCCAGTGTTTTGAAGTCTCATTAGATGTCGTTTCAGGCATTGATTTCTCTCACAAAAAAGCCCCGACCTCTGGTGCGGGGCTAGAGTAATCATCTCTGCACCCGACCTTTTTAGCGATACTTTTTAACGTGGCCGCAAGCCGGTCGGCACAAATCACCACGAGGCTTTGGGATAGACCTGGATGGGGGCCGCGTCAACCCAAAAGTTAGGCTTTCGCGCTGCACGACGCGCCGCCCAATACGCAGAATTTGGCGCAATGCGGGTGGTTCAGCGTGACCGGGCCGCTGGCGTCGGCCAGAGTTTCGCCCATCTCGAAGCGCACATCATAGGGCAGCAGGGTGCAGGCGGTGATGGCAGGGCGCGCCGCACCCTTGCGTTTCACCACCATGCGGCTGCTTGCGCACATGATATCATCCGGGCTTTTATCCAGAATGCCCCAGCAGGCAGTGGTGATTTCCGGCACGTCCACCCGCGCATCCATTTCCGGAAACAGCACCAGTTGCGCCGGATCATAAGCATCTATACGAATACCGAAACCGGCGAACAGGCTTGCATAGCCCGCCCTCGCTGTATCCATATCTTCATCCCAGCACAGGCGCCCCGCCACATGCAGTAAAAATCCGTGTCTGGATAAATATTTCAGACCATCTATGGCAATGCCCCACGCAGCCGCGCCGCGTTCCGTTTCGTGCAGGGCCTTTGTGTAATGGTCGAGGCTGATGCGCAATGTCAGCCTGTCGCCAAAGCGTTTATGCAGTTCCAGCAACCCTTGCGAAATTTTCGGACGCTGCATCGGCTGCATGGCGTTCGTCAGCACCAGCACCCGAAAGCCGCGTGCAAGACAGTTTTCAACTATTTCCAGAATATCCGGGTTCATAAATGGCTCACCACCCGTAAGTCCGATCTCGGTGGTGGGCAAGCCGGTGTCGCGAATTTCATCGAGATAGCGCGTAACGTCCGCCGCCCGCAGATATTCAAGCCGGTCATTGGCGGGGGACGATTCAATATAGCAGTGCGCGCAGGTGATATTGCACAGCGTACCGGTATTGAACCACAGCGTTTCGAGTGCGCGCAACGCCACGCTGGCCCGCACCTGACCATCCAGCGTGCGGGCGGGATCGCAAAATTTTTCCGGGTTAAGCAGCGTTCCGATCATAGCCCAGTCTCGCACTTAAATGAGGTTTGCAGCAACCCTATCTTGCCCTATCCCGGTACCAGGCCAGCACATAGAGCCGCACGGCGCTGGAAAGACCGCCCTGTCCGCCGAAGCCTTGGCGTAGGGGGATGGCGGTTTTTGGGCAGGTTGTACGCGCCGCGTCGATTCTGGAAATTAGTCCGTTTACAGAACTATTTTGACTTTTTGCAATATCCTGCAACGCATCCCAGAATTCCGCTTCCAGTGAAATACTGGTCCGGTGACCGGCAAGTGTCACCGAACGCTTGATGGGCAGGCCTGTCATGCCGCTCTTATTTCGGTCCGATCATATCCTCGGGGCGGACGAGTTTATCAAATTCCTTTTCCGTCACAAACCCCATGCGCACGGCTTCCTGTTTCAGGGTGGTGCCGTTTTTGTGCGCGGTCTTGGCGACCTTGGCGGCATTATCGTAACCGATCTTTGGCGCGAGCGCGGTGACAAGCATCAGCGAGCGGCCCATCAGCGCCTTGATATTGTCTTCATTGGCGACAATGCCCTTGACGCAATTATCGGTAAAGCTGATGGCGCTGTCGCCCAGCAGGCGGATGGATTGCAGCAGATTGTAAATCATCACCGGCTTGAACACATTCAGTTCGAAATGCCCGCTGGAGCCGGCAATCGACACCGCCGTCTGATTGCCCATCACCTGCGCGCAGACCATGGTCAGCGCTTCGCACTGGGTCGGGTTGACCTTGCCCGGCATGATGGATGATCCGGGTTCATTTTCCGGCAACGACAATTCGCCCAGCCCAGAGCGCGGGCCGGAACCCAGCAGGCGGATATCATTGGCGATTTTCATCAGACTGACGGCGATGGTGTTCAGCGCGCCATGCGCCTCAACCACGGCGTCATGGGCCGCCAGCGCCTCGAATTTATTCGGCGCGGTGACAAAAGGCAGTTTGGTGATTTTGGCGATTTCGGCGGCGATCAGCTTGTCAAAGCCCTTGCGCGCGTTCAGCCCGGTGCCCACCGCTGTGCCGCCCTGCGCCAGTTCGTACAGCCGGGGCAGCGCGCCTTTGATGCGCTTGACGCCATATTCCACCTGTTTGGCGTAACCGGAAAATTCCTGGCCCAGGGTCAGCGGCGTTGCGTCCTGTGTATGGGTACGGCCGATCTTGATGATTTTCGCCCAGGCTTTGGATTTGGCGTCCAGCGCCTTGTGCAGATATTCCAGCGCGGGGATCAGATTGCGGGTGATTTCAGTGACGGCGGCAATATGCATCGCGGTCGGGTAACTGTCGTTCGACGACTGCCCCATATTGCAATGATCATTGGGATGCACAGGTTTTTTCGATCCCATCTCGCCGCCCAGAATTTCAATGGCGCGGTTCGACAGCACTTCGTTGACATTCATGTTGGATTGCGTGCCGGAGCCGGTCTGCCATACCACCAGCGGAAAATTTCCGTCCAGCTTGCCAGACAGAATTTCATCCGCCGCCTGAACAATGGCGGCGCCGATTTTCCTGTCGAGATCACCCAGCTTCACATTCACCGTGGCGGCGGCGCGTTTGAGAACGGCCAGCCCATGCACCACGGGTTCGGGCATGCGTTCCCAGCCAATTTTGAAGTTTTCGATGCTGCGCTGGGTTTGCGCGCCCCAATATTTATCGCCGGGCACATCAATTTTTCCGAATGTATCCGTTTCGGCGCGGGTCTTTGCCGATACTTTTTTAGCCATGATTTTTCTCTCTGGTTTTTTACGCGGGTTTTTTACGCAGGTTTTTTACGCGGTTTATTTTTTGCGGAATTGATCGAGGCTGACAACCTCGCCAGGTTTGCGGGGTGTGTCTTCTTCTTTTGGGATTTCCGCCGCCGCCTTGCCAGGTGTTTCCAGAACACGCGGCTCAGCGGACGCCGCTTCCATGCCCGCTACCGTGAATTGCAGGCCAAAGCGGGTGCTGGGATCAAAGAAGTTTTTGATGGCTGCATAGGGAATGCTCAGCTTTTCCGGAACATTGTTGAAGCTGAGCGTGATCTGAAAATCATCCTCGCCGACATGCAGATCCCAGAACTGATGTTGCACCACGATGGTCATTTCCTGCGGATAGCGTTGCAGAATGGCCTCGGACACTTTCACCCCCGGATGCGCGGTGTGAAAGGTGATATAAAAATGATGCGCCCCCGGCAGGCGGCCATCCTTTGCGACACGCTGCAATGCCCCGCGCACAACCCCGCGCAATGCTTCCTGCACCAATGCCTGATAGTCGATGGAATCCTTGTTCACACGCCAGCCTCTGTTTTATTCTGAAGGCATTGTAAATCGCAGGCGCTGTAAATCAAAGTAAGGATTGATTTACAGATACAAATTTCGAGGAAAAGGTGGAGGGCTTCTGTTGCTCGGCGCCCTCCGGGCCGCGCTTACCTAGTTAGACTAGGCAGCAGCGAGGGCCAAACCCTCATGGTTGTCGTTCGCACTTAAGGAACTAGCCCGGTAACGGTGGTACTATGCCGGGCGAAAGTAATGTCTTTACACGACCGTCGAGCCTATTTCGTCCCCATGCCAGACCAGCAAGGCATAACCCTTTGACTGGAAACTGTTTTCCTCTTTAGCCAGAAGCCAAAGGAGGAGATAATGGTGGAGACGCCGGGTACCGCCCCCGGGTCCGATACGCTTATTGCACATCCGTTTATCGCCATAGCTGGCAAGCCAGCCCACCGAATATGGCGATAAAGGGATTAAATTTCAATGTTTTTTGTGCACATTACTGCTTTTCCAGCACCACTACGGGTATCTCGCGCGAGGTTTTGGCCTGATAGTCGTGATAGGGCGGATAGACCGTCAGCATATGCTTCCAGATTTGCGCGCGTTCGCCGCCAGTGGCGATACGCGCACGGGCGTTAAAGTTCTCCGTTGCGACCTGCAGATTAACCTCCGGATTGGCCAGCAGATTAAGGTACCAGGCCGGGTGGGTTTGGGAACCGCCCTTGGAGCCGATCACGACATGGTTTGCGCCAACCTTGCCATAAATCAATGGCATGGTGCGCTTTTGTCCGGTCTTGCGCCCCACGGTGGTCAGCAGCAAAGTCGGCGTCAGGCCAAGGCCTTCGCCGGCAATGCTGGCGTCCCACAGATGCCCTTCCTTGCCCCCGCTTTCGCGGTAAATGCGGATATGTTCGGCAATCCAGTCCGGCACATTTCCGGTATCCAGATCCTTTACCAGTTTATCGAGATCAAATTTTTCGGCCATGGCGCGCTCCCTGTTCATTATTGTGGACAAAGCCTAATTGTGGACAAAGCCTATGCTTTTGCTGCGCGGGCTTCAATTGCCAATGTTTTGCGCTACAATGCACCATGAGTCGCGCCATGAAAACCGGAAAGCCCGCAGATGCAGTCCTATCTTGATTTGATGCGCCAGGTGCGCGATCACGGCGTGGAAAAGGGCGACCGCACCGGCACCGGCACGCGCAGTATTTTCGGCCATCAGATGCGTTTTGATCTGGACGCCGGGTTTCCGCTGCTGACCACCAAGCGGGTGCATCTGAAATCCATCATTCATGAATTACTGTGGTTTTTGAGCGGCGACACCAATGTCGCGTACCTGCGCGAAAATGGCGTGACGATCTGGGATGAATGGGCCGACGCGCAGGGCGAGTTGGGGCCGGTCTATGGCTATCAGTGGCGGTCCTGGCCCACCCCCGATGGCGGGTCTATAGACCAGATCGCCAAACTGATCCATGACATCAAAACCAATCCCAATTCGCGCCGCCTGATGGTCAGTGCGTGGAATGTGTCCGATGTGGACCGGATGGCGCTGCCGCCGTGCCATTGCCTGTTTCAGTTTTATGTCGCCGGGGGAAAATTGTCCTGCCAGCTCTATCAACGCAGCGCGGATATTTTTCTGGGTGTGCCGTTCAACATTGCGTCTTATGCGCTGCTGACATTGATGGTGGCGCAGGTATGCGATTTGCAGCCTGGCGATTTTGTGCACACATTCGGCGATGCGCATCTGTACCTGAACCATATGGAACAGGCCGACCTGCAACTGACCCGCACACCACGCGCCCTGCCGGTGATGAAATTGAACCCGGCGGTGAAAGATATTTTCAGCTTCCGCTATGAGGATTTCGAACTGGCCGGCTATGACCCCTATCCGCTGATTGCAGCAAAAGTGGCGGTGTAAATGCGCATCTCGCTGATCGCAGCCGTGGCGGAAAATGGCGTGATCGGGCGCGAGGGCGGCCTGCCCTGGCGCATTCCCGAAGACCTGAAATTCTTCAGGGCCACGACGCTGGGCAAACCCGTCATCATGGGACGCAAGACCTATGTCTCCATTGGCAAGCCACTACCCGGACGCCTGAACATTGTACTGACCCGCGACCGGACATGGCATGCGCCGGGGGTAAGCGTGGCGCATGATATGGATCGCGCCCTGCGCATCGCACAGGAGAGCGGCGCCGACGAAGCCATGATCATCGGCGGTGCGGATATTTACGAGGCGGCGCTACCGCGCGCCAACCGGATTTACCTGACCCGCATTGCGCGCGAATTTGAAGGCGACGCATTATTTCCGGCGCTTGATCCGCAGGACTGGAAGGAAGTCGTGCGTGTCGAAAAATCCGCAGGTGACGTGCCGTTCGATTATTGCTTCGTGACGCTGGAGCGGCGGGTGTAAAAAAGTCAAGAATCGCATTGGATGTCCTGCTGCTCTCTGTTAGCCTTGCGCAAGATAACCGGGAGGAGCGCGGCATGAACGCACTGGCACTGACCACCGATACGCTGAACGAGCTGGGCGCGCGCATGTCCGGCTGGCTGGTTAAAAACCCGGCCAGCGGCGAATATAAACTCGACCGCGAAGTGTTCACCGACGAGGCGCTGTTCGAGCTGGAAATGCGGCACATATTCGAAGGCAACTGGGTGTTCGCCGCCCATGAAAGCCAATTGGCCAAACCGCATGATTTTCTGACCACCAGCATTGGCCGCCAGCCGGTAGTGCTGACCCGCCAGGCCAATGGCGAGATCGGCGGCTTTATCAATGTCTGTTCGCATCGCGGCGCGCGGGTGTGCCGGGAAAAGCGCGGCAACCAGAAAATTTTTACCTGCGGCTTTCACGGCTGGAGCTATGACAGCAACGGCGTGCTGGTGAATGTAACCGACGAAAAGGGCGGTGCCTATCCGCCTGAATTTGATCGAAAAAATTTCGGACTTAAACCCGTTGCGCGCCTGGAAAATTATCGCGGTTTTATTTTCGCAAGCCTGAGTGCCGATGTTATGCCGCTGACCGAATATCTGGCCGGCGCGCGCGCCTTTATTGATCTGTATACAGATCAATCTCCTGACGGCAGGTTTGAACTGCTGCGCGGGGCCACACACTATACCTACAAAGGCAACTGGAAATTGCAGGTCGAAAATGGCCTGGATGGCTATCATGTGGATTCGGTGCATGCCAATTATGTGATGACCGCCATGCGCAGGACGGCCGGCATATCCAAAAACGACACCAGGGTGGTTGATCTGTCATCCATTGCGAAGGGCGGGTTTTTTGCCTTTGATCACGGCCATGCTTTGTTATGGCTGGATTATAACAATTATCAGAGCCGTCCAAATTTTGAGCATCGCGAAAAGTTTCTGAAAGAGTTTGGCCCGCAACGCACCCAGTGGATGTGTGAACGCATCCGCAATCTGTTGCTGTTTCCAAATGTGTTTCTGATGGATCAGACCAGCACACAAATCCGCATCATCCGCCCCATTTCGGTGAATGAAACCGAAGTAACAACCTATTGCATTGCACCTGTGGGCGAAAGCGATGCATCGCGCGCTCTGCGCATTCGTCAGTATGAGGATTTCTTTAACGCCAGTGGCATGGCGACGCCGGACGATCTGACCGAGTTTAATAATTGCCAGATCGGTTTTAGCGCGCGCGCATCACGCTGGAACGATATGTCGCGCGGCGCCACCCGCTGGACGCAAGGCGTGAATGAACAGGGTCAGATTCTGGGCTTTGACGCCCTTATGACCAGCACCGGCAAAGCGGACGAAGGGCTGTATATCAGCATTCACGAAGACTGGCTGGCCCGTATGCAGAAGGCGCTGGCGGCGGAGCTGGCGGCGGCGCAGTGACCGTTCGGTTTTTTTTGCAAAAAGGCTGTCTATGACATCACCGCCTTTCAAACTTGCGCAGATCGATCATGTCGTGCTGCGGGTCAATGATATGCAGCGCGCGCTTGCGTTTTACTGCGGCGTACTGGGCTGCACCGAGGAACGCCGGGTAATGCAATTTGGTCTGGTGCAATTACGCGCGGGCGCATCGCTGATTGATCTGATTGATGTCTCCCAACAGCCAGGGAAGCGCGATGGCCGCAATATGGATCATTTCGCATTGACCATCACGCCTTTCAAGGAGGCCGCCATTCGCGCGCATCTGGCTAGCCACGGCGTTGAGACGGGAAAAATTGAGCAGCGTTATGGGGCAATGGGCGTTGGCCCGTCCATTTACATCCATGACCCCGACGGCAATCAGGTGGAACTGAAAGGCCCGCCGTTACCCGGCTAGCAGATTGCGGATAAGAACACGCAATTTTCCCGGCGCCACGGGTTTTTGCAACAAATACATAAAGCGGGTTCCCAGCGCCGCGCGCACTTGCACAAGCGTATCCCCTGTCACGAAAATGACCGGTATATTTTCACCGAGCATGGGTGCAATGCGATCAATGGCGGCGATGCCGGTCTCGCCATCGCGCAGACGGTAATCCGTGATCACAATATCCGGTGTAAAATTATTCCGGGTCAGGCTTTGCGCCGCCTCAATCCCGCTGCGGGCGCAAAGCACCTGCATGCCCCAGACACCAAGCAGTTTTTGCATGGCGTCCAGTGCGGGCGGATCGTCTTCGATCAGCAATACCCGGCAATCTTTTATTTTCCAGCCCGGACTGTCGCCTGCCTCATCATACCGGGTTTCTTGCGCCACCACACGATTGCCCAGCGGCGCTTCAATGGAAAAGACCGATCCCTTGCCCAGCCATGATCGAACCTTAACAGTATGGCGCAGCAACCGCGCATAGGCGCGCACAATCGCCAGGCCCAGGCCCAGCCCCTGGCTGCTGTCCCTGTCGGGTGAACCGATCTGGTAAAACTCATCAAAAATATTGTCTAATTCATCTTCGCGCATGCCCGCGCCGGTGTCCCATACTTCTATTCTCAACGCCTCGTCAGCCCTGCGGCATCCAAGCAGAATTTTTCCCTGCCCGGAATACCGCACCGCATTGGCCAGCAGATTGCGCAGAATAGCGTCAAGCAGAATCCGGTCCGTGCGCACCACCGCGCTGCTGGGCACAATAATGAATTCGAGATTTTTTTCCCTGGCGAGGCGCAAAAAATCCCCGCGCAGATCATTGAATATATCTGCAATTCTTACATCCCGCAGATCCGGCACAATGACGCCCGAATCGATCTTGCTGATATCCAGCAACGAACCCAGCAGGCGGTCCATGACCTCCAATGCGCGTTCACTGTCGTGCAAAATATTCATCGCCATGTCATCGCTCAGCAGATATTCCTGCAACGCCGCATTCAACAGCCTGAGCGCCTGCAACGGCTGCCGCAGGTCATGGCTGGCGGCCGCAAGAAAACGCGATTTGGCCTTGTTTTCCTGCTCTGCCTGCGCACGGGCGGCAACGGCGTCTGCAAGTTCCTGGGTGGGCGTTAACTCCGGCGCCATGATTTAGCCCAGGCTGTTCAGAAATTCACCCATCGCATGATTAAATGCGGCAGGCTGATGAATATTGGCCGCATGTCCGGCATCGGCTATCAACGCCTTGCGGCCATCCGGAATTTTACCGGTCATATAATCTGCTGCGGCCAGATAACCACGATCTTTTTCGCCGACAAGCACCAGCGCCGGGACCGTGATATGCGGCAGCGAATCAATAATTCGCGCGTCACTCTGCGCCAGCATGCCGCGCGCGCCATGCTCAAGCCCCAGCGCCGTGCGGTGTTTGCCGAGTTGCATTTCCTCACTATGCCCCACCGCAGCAAGGCCCTTTCTGGCAAATGCACGCGCCTGCTTTTCGGTCATTAGGTTCCATTCCGCACGCGCCGCATCGCTTTTATATCCTGGCCCGGTATTGAACAGCATCAGGGCGCGCACCCGCTGTTGATATTTCAGATTAAACGCCAGCGACATAAAGCCGCCCAGCGAATGCCCGCCGATTACAGCCTTGTCGACTCCGCAGGCGTCCAGAATGGCGGCCATATCCTGTACTGTTCCATCCATGGTATAAAGCGATGGATCATCCGGGCTGCCGCTTTCGCCATGGCCCAGCATATCCCAGCTAATGATGCGGTATTGCGACTTAAACGCAGCGATCTGCCCGGCCCACATGGTGCTGGTTGCGCTGAAACCATGGCTTAGCAATATTGGCGGCCCCTGGCCATCAATGCTGTAAAAAATCTTCGCGCCGCCCCGTTTGATATAAGGCATGGGTATGTTGCTCCTCTGTCCTGCCGCACTTTCAGGTTGATCGCCCGTGGACTATTCAATAGAATTACGTGGACTATTCAATAGAATTACCTTGTCTGGCGTATATTAACGGGTTAAGTCCCATTGGGATATTAGTGATTTTCTGGTACCGTCACGTGCTTCTGACCATATCCGGGATCATTCCAATAGCAAGCTGTAGGGGAAACAAAGTGCAATCAGTTTCGCGCAATCCGGCGTTCGCTGGCCGGTCTTCGCTTCATGGAAAGCTCGCAGTGGCCGTCATCGGCCTCGCCCTGACATTTCCCGCTTTTGCGAATGCGGCGCCCTGCGTCGCGGCCGATGAACTGCCCCCCCTGCAGGTGCGCATGTTACAGACCGAACTGATGGTGGCGGCGCTTACCTGTAATCAGCGTACGGATTATAATTCATTCGTTACCCGTTTTCAGCCGCAGCTTTCTTCACAGGGAAAATCGCTGCAATCATTCTTCAAACAGAAATATGGTTCTGGCTCGGCCAAGGCGTTGAACGGATTTGTAACGCGCATCGCCAATGAATCCTCGCGCCGCGGCATGGTGCAGCGCGGGCAGTTCTGCCGTAATGCCGCCGGCATTCTTGCCAGCAGCAAAGAAATTGCGCCAACCGGCTTGCCCGCTTTTGCGCAGACACAGCAGTTCGCCAGCCTGCATGGCATTACACCATGCCCCGTCAAGGTCGCCGCAAAATAATTTCGATCAGGGAATCACAAACGCCTGGCCCAGCCAGCGCCAGCGTCCGCCGCGCTCTGGCAGGGTGCAATTAATGCGGCCACGCCCGCGCGGAAACGGCGCCGGCATGCGCACCTCGATACGGTTATCCCCCAATCTCTGTACTGGCACGGCCGCATCTTGCGTACTGGCGTAGCATTGCAGCCGGTCAAGCCCGGTGACCATGCTTTGCACGGTAAAGCCGAATGCAGGCGGATTATTGTCCGGCCCCAATAATGGATCTTCAGGTGTAATATTCAGCACGGGCATGGGCAACGCATTCGCAGCCAGTTTGAAACGTTCTTTACTGCCATAACGTAAGTTCATTGCAAAGCGCGGCAGCGCAAAGCGATCCGCGCCGCTATGCACCACACCGGAATGCTGGCCAAACGCCGCCTTGAACCCAAGCGCCGCGATCTGGTTACGATCCCGCAAGGTATATTCACCATAGGGATAGGCGAACAGGGATGGCTGCATCCCCAGTTCCGTTTTGAACCGCGCGCTGGCCCTTGCGATATCCGCACTGTTCACCGCCTCGTTTGCCTGCGGCATATGCGAATGCGCCGCGCTGTGATGCCCGATTGTGACCCCGCCGCCCGCGAGCATTTCCCTGATCTGATCCCAGCTTAAATTATTGCTGGATTTTTCATCGATCGAATCTGTCGTGATAAAAAGCGTAAATGGCAGGCCTGCCGCCCGCAGCCGGGGCCAGGCTTGCGTGTAGGTGGAGGCAAACCCGTCATCAATGCTGATGGCCACGGCGTGTTCAGGCAGGGGCTGTCCCGCCGCCAGGGCGTCAATAATGGCGTCCAGCGGCATCACCTGATAGCGCCCGGATACAAGCTCGGCGATATGCGCCTCCAGCTGAGCGATACTGACACTGGTTGTGGGATATTTCATCTCGCCAAAGCGGTGATAGATGAAAATGCTGGCCTGGCCGTGATCCTGCGCCACAGCGGCGCCGGACAGCAGGGCAAGACAGACCCCGGCCAGAACGCGCCATAAATTCCCTTTCAACTTTTCCCATGCAATCATTGGAATCGGCTTTCACTCTCTGTATGTTAGCCCCAAAGCTAATTCCTAACAGTAACGCAATGATGAAAGCGAGGCGGTAATATGGCCAACATATTGAATGACCAGGGGCTGGATCTTCTGTTCCGTACGGCGCGCACCCATAACGGCTGGATCGCAGGCGGGGAGGTCAGCGATGCGCAACTCCGCGCTATTTATGACATATTGAAATTTGGGCCGACCAGCGCCAATTGCTCTCCCGCGCGGATCCTGTTTTTCCGCACCCCGGCGGGCAAGGAACGCCTGCGCCCGTTCCTGAGTGAGGGCAATCTGGCCAAGACCATGGCCGCGCCCGTATGCGCCCTGATTGCCTATGATATTGAATTTTATGAACATTTACCAATGCTGTTTCCGCATGACCTGACCGCCAAGACCTGGTTCAACTGGAGTGCCGCACATGCCGAAACCACCGCGTTCCGCAATGGCACCCTGCAGGGGGCCTATCTGATGATGGCGGCGCGGGCGATCGGGCTGGATATCGGGGCCATGTCCGGCTTTGACAATGCAGCACTCGACAAGGAGTTTTTCCCGGACGGCAAGGTCAAGTCAAATTTCCTGTGCAATATTGGCAGGGGGGATGAAAGCCTGCTTTTCCCGCGCCATCCCAAATTCAGCTTTGACGAGGTGTGCAAGATTCTCTGATGCGCATCCTGGCGCTGGATACCTGCCTTGCCGCCTGCTCGGTTGCGATCTGGCAGGACGGCGTGGTGCTGGCGCGGGACTGGCAACCGATGCAGCGCGGCCATGCCGAGGCGCTGCTGCCTATGCTGGAAAATGTACGGGCGCAAGCCGGGCTGGACTATGCCGCCTTTGACCGGCTGGCGGTAAGCATCGGTCCCGGCAGTTTTGCCGGGGTGCGCGTGGGGCTTGCCGCCGCGCGGGGCATTTGCGTTGCGCGCAGCCTGCCGCTGGTGGGGGTGAATACGCTGGAACTGATAGCTGCTGCGATGCAGGGGGACGCACCCATTGGGGTAGCCCTGGATGCGCGCCACGACCAGATCTATTTCCAGGCCTTTGCGAAGGGAGCGGCCTTGTGCCCGCCCGCACTGCTGACCCTTGCCGGGGCCGCAGCTTCTGTCCGTGAATTAGGGGGCGCATTGCAGCTTGTTGGCAATGGCGCAGCGATGCTTGCCATGCACTGTGCCGGCACGGTGGTCCATACCAGTCATCCCGATTTACTGCCCGACGCAGTGCTGTTGGCGGGACTGGCGGCCAGGCGCGAGGCCTGTCCCGGAGACCAGGTCGCGCCGCTCTATCTGCGCGCGCCTGATGCAAAACTGCCTGCAGCGCCCATATGATCTGGGGCGGCGTTGATATTGTCCGGGCTGGCGCGGCGGCGCTGGAAATACTGGAAAGCCTGCACGGGGCCTGCTTTGCTATGGGCTGGGATGCGCTCGCCATTGCCCGGCTTCTGGCCATGCCGGGGGCCACCGGAACCATTGCGGTGGTGCGCCCGGCGGCGGAACAGGACGCAACTCCCGCCGGATTCCTGCTGGGCCGCGAGGCCGGGGGCGAGGCCGAAATTATCTCAACCGGCGTCTTGCCCGGTTTTCGCGGGCGCGGCATGGGAGGCGCACTGGTTTCAGAATTTACCAACCGCATGAAACAGCGTGGCGCCGAGGCGGTATTTCTGGAAGTCGCGGTGGATAATGACGCCGCATTGTCGCTGTATAAACGTCTGGGGTTTGTATCCGTTGGCCTGCGCAAGGCCTATTACGAACCGGCGCCGGATAGTAACAAGGCAGGCCCCACCGATGCAATTGTGATGCGCCGCAATTTATAGCTGATGCCGCAACCGCATTAATCCGTTATAATGGCGCCGCTGACGGATAGTTTTTTACGCGAATGAGGCGGTCATGGTTGCACCCATCGAAGATCTTTGTGAACAGCGCGGCATGCGCATGACGGACCAGCGCCGGATCATTGCGCGTGTCCTGTCCGGTTCCGATGATCATCCCGATGTGGAGGAAGTGTACCGGCGCGCCGCCGCCAAGGATTCAAATATCAGCATCGCCACCGTCTATCGCACCGTACGCCTGTTCGAGGAAGCCGGCATTCTGGAACGGCACGAATTTGGCGATGGCCGCGCGCGCTATGAACAGGTGCCCGAAACCCATCACGACCATCTGATCAATATTCAGACCCGCGAAGTCATCGAATTCACCGACAAACAGATCGAGGAATTGCAACGCGCCATTGCCGAACGGCTTGGCTACCGGCTGGTCGGACACCGGCTGGAACTCTACTGCCTGCCGATTGATATGGGTAAAGCGTAAGTCATTTACCGCTTTTGCAGGCGCCAGCGTTCGATGATCTCGTCGATGAAGGCGATATCGGTGTCCTGGGCGCGCCAGGCCTGTGAAAATGCCGCCGTGTCGGAAGCGGGGCGCCGTTCGGGCGCCAGATCGTCAAAGCGCATGCGCATCGGAATCGTCACGCCGTCGCCGACAATGATGGCTTCCTGTTGCGCCAGCGATGGCAGCGCCGACAGCAGGCCGCCCGCACTTTCCGGCAATGCGTTGGCGACAAATTCCTGATCGCGGATATTGCTCATGCGCAAGGCGATCACGGTGTTGCACTGCGACAGCGCGCTGGTCGATAATTCCGCCGGGCGCTGGCTGACCAGGCACAGGCCCACGCCATATTTGCGGCCCTCTTTGGCGATGCGCGAAATGGCTTTTTTGCTGGGACCGAAATGGGTTTCCTCGTCGCGCGGCACATAGCGGTGCGCCTCTTCGCAGACCAGCAGCACCGGGGCCTGACGTGCGCGGTCGTGGCTGGCCCAGACGGAAAAATCAAATATCATGCGCGCCAGAACCGACACCACCACATCCACAACTTCCGATGGTATGCCGGAAATATCGACAATGCTGACCGGCTTGCCGTTCACCGGAATGCGCAGAATGCGTGATAAAATCCGCCCCATGCTGTCATCGACCAGCAGGCGCGAGAACATGAAAGAGAATCGGCGATCAATCCGCAGGCTTTCGATTTTGGACTTCAGGCGCAAAAAGGAAACCACTTCTTCCGTGCGTTCCAGCTTTCCCATGGCGTCATCGAAAAGCTTGGTCAGGTCACCAAGCCGGTAGGGAACGGGCGTGTCCACAGTGATGTGGTCACTGCGTTCGCCCTCGCGCAAAAACATTTTTTTGGCTTCGATGACGCCGGCCTTCAGAATTTCGATTTCCGGATAGGCGCGTTCCTGGTTTTGACCGATCACCACTTCGATCAGTTCTTCAAAATTCAGCAGCCAGTAGGGCAGTTGCAGATTGCTGAGGTGAATGGCTTCCGCCCTGTCGCCAAACGCCGCAGCATATTCATTATGCGGATCAATCAGCACAATATGGCCATTGGGGTTCTGATCCAGTATGGCGTGCAGCACCAGCGATACGACACAGCTTTTGCCGGAACCCGTAGTGCCCAGCACTGCAAAATGTTTAGCCAGCAATTCATCGGTTACGGTAAAGGCAGCGATCGAGCGGTCCTGATGAATGCTGCCAAGCCGCGCAATGGCGACATCCGGCGGCGCATACACCATGGCCAGATCGCGGGCGTCCGCCGTCATCACCTGTGTGTCAAAATGCGGATAATAGGTCACGCCGCGACGAAAGCCGCCATGCCTGCCTTTTTCGCCGGTCAGAATTTCTCCGAGCAACTGAATTTCAATCATGCGCGCCTCGGCGCCCGTGCCGATCAGCGTGTAACCGCCGCCGCTCATGCTCTGCACCATGCCATAGACGGTGGATAAATCACCGGGCATGGCAACCAGCCCGCCGATGGAAATATTCGCCTGACGGCTGGCGCCGGGCGCATTCAGAATCGCAGTGACATTGGCGCCCCGGATGGCGGTGATGGCGCCGATCTGCACCCGGACCGCGCAGGTTTCCACCGCCTGACCCGCCATTGCGGGCGGTGAGGATGGCGTATGTGTCTGGGGGTCCGGCACCTGGTTCATGATGGCTGCACTTTCTCTTAATAACCCGCCGTAAAATTTTGACGTGTCAACAGAAGGGCAGTTTCGCACCATGCGATTACCAGAGGGTAAATTCCTGCGTTTGATTCAGTAAGGTTAAGAAAGTTTAAGCTTTGTTGCGTGCTTATGATTATTTCTTGCGGCTGGCCTTTTCTGCAATGCCGGAAACGCCTTCGCGGCTGGCCAGCACAGCGCACACTTGCGCCAGTGACACACCTGACGCCTGCAACAGCACCAGCAGGTGATACAAAACATCGGCGGCTTCGGCGGCGATTTCGGTTGTATCCCCCCCCACAGCGGCAAGGGCCAGTTCAACGGCTTCTTCGGCCAGCTTTTTTGCCGGCAGGTGCGGCGCCGCCGCCAGTAATTTTGACGTGTAGGAACTATCCGCCCCGGTTCCGGCGCGGTCCTTGATCACATCTGAGAGGCGCACAAGAATTTCCAGCGCTTTGGCGTCACTTGAGTTTTCCCCGGCTGTTTTTTTCCCGGCTGTTTTTTTCATAGCCGCACCGCAATTCCGGCATCCGCCATATGGCGTTTGGCCTGTTGAATGGAAAATTCGCCAAAGTGAAAAATTGACGCCGCCAGCACAGCGCTGGCATGGCCCTCGATCACCCCCTGTGTCAGGTGATCGAGCGTTCCCACGCCGCCGCTGGCGATCACCGGCACCGTGACAGAATCGCTGATCGTGCGGGTAAGCGCCAGATCAAAGCCCGCGCGCGATCCATCGCGGTCCATAGAGGTCAGCAGAATTTCGCCCGCCCCCAACGCCACAACTTCGCGCGCATAGGCAACCGCATCAATACCCGTGGCGGTACGCCCGCCATGGGTCCAGATTTCCCACTTGCCGGGCCCCGCCTGCTTGGCGTCAATCGCCACGACGATGCACTGGCTGCCGAATTTTTCCGCCGCCTCTTTCACCAGTTCGCGGCGCGACACCGCCGCCGTGTTGATGGCAACCTTGTCGGCGCCCGCCAGCAGCAGATTGCGCACATCTTCAACCTTGCGCACGCCACCTCCCACCGTCAGCGGCATGAAACATTGTGACGCCGTCTGCGCCACAATGTCATAGAGCGTGTCGCGCGCCTCATGCGAGGCGGTGATGTCCAGAAAGCATAATTCGTCCGCGCCTTCGGCGTCATAGCGCCGGGCCTGTTCCACCGGATCGCCCGCATCCACCAGATTGACGAAGGAAATACCCTTGACGACGCGGCCCTTGTCCACGTCCAGACAGGGAATGATGCGCACCTTCAGCATGCCAGCACCTTTAGCGCCGCGGCCGGATCCAGCCGCCCGTCATACAGCGCACGGCCAGAGATAACCCCTTCTATGCCGGGGCAGCGCGCCGCCTTCAGGGCTTCGAGATCGGCCAGCGAGGACACGCCGCCACTGGCGATGACAGGGATTTTCACCGCCCCGGCCAGCGCCACAGTGGCCGCAATATTCGGCCCCCCCATCGCGCCGTCGCGTTCAATATCCGTATAGATCAGCGCCGCCGCGCCCGCATCTTCAAAGCGCGCCGCCAGTTCATGCACCGGAATTTCGGTGGCTTGCGCCCAGCCCGCCACCGCCACCTTGCCGTCGCGCGCATCAATGCCCAGCGCAACCCGCCCCGGAAATGCGCGGCAGGCCGCCCGCACCAATCCGGGATCGCGCACCGCCGCCGTGCCCAGAATGACGCGGCGCACGCCCCGCGCCAGCCAGTCTTCAATCGTCGCCATATCGCGGATGCCGCCGCCAAGCTGCACCGGAATTTTGACCGCAGCCAAAATCGCCGAGACGCTATCGCCGTTCACCGGCTTTCCGGCAAAGGCGCCATTCAGGTCGACCAGATGCAGCCAGGAAAAACCCTGGCTTTCAAAGGTGCGGGCCTGCGCTGCGGGATCATCATTGAAAGTTGTGGCGGCATTCATATCGCCGCGCAACAGGCGCACACATACGCCGTCTTTCAAATCTATGGCGGGAAACAAAATCATTTCGAAGCGCTGCTCTCATCAAGATTTTTACTATAGTAATACCCGCTGATATAGCGGCCATTGATCCGCGCATAGCGCGCCTTGACGCCCCATCGCTCAAAACCATGGGCTTCGAACAATCTGATCGCAACCGTCCGGTCTGATCGCACATCCAGATCAAGCGTCGTGTAGCCACGCGCACGCGCCACATCTTCCAGCCCCTGCAACAGCCCGCGCGCCAGACCATGCCCGCGCGCCCAGGGCGCGATAATGAATGTCGTCAATTGCGCGCCAAACGCACCGGATTCGTTGTTCAGGGAAGGTCGCAATAATTGCGACGTGCCAACAACCCGGCCATCCAGCCTGGCAATGAACAGGCTGCGTTCTGGCACCAGCATGACACCATTCCAGTAATTTTCCAGAACCCGCACCGGTGGCGGCTTGACCCACAAAAAGCCATCGCCATCGGTAATCGCATGAAGGGTCAGCTCGCACAGTTCCGCCAGATCATTGCCGGTAAAGCTTTCGATTTCTTCAATGCGGGTTGCTTTCAGATCGCTGCCGCCGTCTGACTTTTGTGTTTCCGGCATATATATTTGCTCCGTTCACAGACTTTTTCTATCAGGGTTTCCAGCGCAGAAAATTCGCCAGCAGCTGCAATCCGGGCGCCTGGCTTTTTTCCGGGTGAAATTGCACCCCCAGCATATTGTCGCGGCCAATGGCGGCCACGATCTGCCCGCCATATTCGGTTGCCGCCAGAACATCGCCCGGATGGCTGGCGATAAACTGATACGAATGCAGAAAATAACAATCGCGCGCCTCCATTCCCGACAGCACCGGATGCGACACGCCGGACCCCTGCAGCGCCAGCGTGTTCCAGCCCATATGCGGAATTTTCAGTTGGTCGCCTGAGTTGGTCTCCCGAACCTTCGGGGAACCTTCAGGCATATCCGGATTGCCGGGCGTCATGGCGCGCACTTCACCTTCAATCCAGCCAAGCCCCTGATGTACGCCATGTTCAAGACCGCGATCCGCCATCAACTGCATGCCGACACAGATACCCAGAAATGGACGGCGTTTTTCACGCACAGCATCACGCAGCGCATCGTGCATGCCCGCCACCGCCTGCAAGCCGCGCGCGCAATCGCCAAACGCGCCGACACCCGGCAGTACGACATAATCTGCGCTCTGCACCTGTGCGGGATCATCGCTGACGCTGACCTGCCCGCGCCAGCCGCTGTCCGCACCCGCGCGTTCAAACGCTTTCGCCACCGAGCGCAGATTGCCCGAGCCATAATTGATAATAACCAGTTTCACCGGCGCGGGTCCGGCGCCATGAAGCCCCAGCCGGATGTGGCGCTGCGCCGTTCAAATCCGGGCGTGAACACAGACGGCTGTACGGGAGTTTGCACCTGAGGCATGGCTGATCTGCCTGCAAAATAGCGCGCCTCGGCCAGCGGCAGATTTTTTTCCGCCACGCTCGCCACATGACGATAGCCGGATCGTTGCAGATACCAGCGGCGCAACCCGTTGGCCTCGAACGCCACGACCAGCCCAAATCCAAAGCCAATGATTGCAGCGGGGGCCTCGTTCGCACCAAACATCTGACCCAGCATGGCAAGCCCAGCAGACAGGCCGACATAGACCACCGCGGCCAGCCACATGCGGTGATACAACATCCATGGCAACGGCACGATCATCGCGGGCCAGCTAAAACCTTCCTTCAGGAAAATCACGCTGCGCGGATCGTCCAGCCGCACAGGCCCACTGGCAGGTTCAAATATGGAATAGATCTGCATTACAGGCTGCCGCTTAATGTACCTTTGGTGGAAGGGGCGGTGGCGTCACTGCGCGGGTCAATTTCCACCGCCACGCGCAATGCCCGCGCCAGCCCCTTATAGCAGGATTCCACAATATGGTGATTGTTCTCACCATAGCGGTTTTCCACATGCAGGGTTGCGCCCGCTGCCTGCGCAAAGGCCTGAAACCATTCCTTGAACAGTTCGGTATCCATTTCCCCCAGCTTGGGTTTTGAAAACGCCACTTTCCACACCAGATAGGGCCTGTTGGACAGATCCAGCGACACTTGCGTGCAGGTTTCGTCCATGGGAATGACAGCCTGGCCATAACGCCGGATGCCGATGCGCGCGCCCAGCGCCTGGGCCACCGCCTCGCCAATGGCGATACCGGTATCTTCCGTCGTGTGGTGATAATCAATGTGCAGATCGCCGCTGGCCTGCACATCCAGATCAATCAGGGAATGGCGGGACAATTGTTCCAGCATGTGATCCAGAAAGCCGATCCCGGTCGCCACGGTGTAGCGTCCGGTCCCGTCCAGATTGACGGTCACGGATATCTGGGTTTCTTTGGTCTTGCGGGCTACAGTCGCGGTGCGCATGGGCCTCTCCTGAAGGCTTTGATAAATTCCCGGTCCTTTTAGCAGGAGTTGCAAGCTATTGTACAATGCCGCCTGCATTGTTATGTCAGCCTGACTTTAACGAAGTGGTTTAATCAGATTATGTCCTCCAGCAATTCCGCCGATCCTACCGGGTGGCACGGCACCACCATTTTATCGGTACGCAAGAACGGCATTGTCGCCATTGCCGGTGACGGCCAGGTAACCCTTGGAAATATCGTCATAAAAGCCAATGCCCGCAAGGTGCGCCCGCTCGGCGCTGGTGACGTCATTGCCGGTTTTGCAGGCGCCACCGCCGACGCCATGACCCTGTTTGAGCGGCTGGAAGGCAAACTGGAGCAATTTCCCGGGCAATTGACCCGCGCCGCCGTGGAAATGGCCAAAGACTGGCGCACCGACCGCTATTTGCGCCGCCTGGAGGCCATGATGATCGTCGCAGATAAGGATGTCAGCCTGGTGCTGACCGGCACCGGTGATGTTCTGGAGCCGGAACAAGGCCTTGTTGGCATAGGTTCCGGCGGGGCCTATGCGCAGGCCGCAGCCATGGCGCTGCTGGATATGGAGCTGTCGGCAGAAGACATTGTACGGCGTTCCATGGCCATTGCCGCGCAGATATGTATATACACGAATTCAAATGTCACCCTTGAAACCCTACCCAAAGAAGCCGGGAAATAGACATGGACGCCCTCAACATTGAACCCGGAACCGCCTTTACCCCGCGCGAGATCGTCTCGGAGCTGGACCGCTATATTGTCGGCCAGCATGACGCCAAGCGCGCCGTGGCCATTGCGTTGCGCAACCGCTGGCGGCGCCAGCAACTGCCGTCCGAGCTGCGCGAGGAAGTGCTGCCGAAAAATATTCTGATGATCGGGCCTACCGGTGTCGGCAAGACCGAAATTTCACGCCGTCTGGCCAAACTGGCGCAGGCCCCGTTCATCAAGATCGAAGCCACCAAATTCACCGAGGTCGGCTATGTTGGCCGCGATGTGGAACAGATCATCCGCGATCTGGTGGAAATCGCCATTGGCATGGTGCGCGCCCGCAAGCGCAAGGAGGTGGAGGCGCGCGCCCATCTGGCCGCCGAAGAGCGGGTGCTGGACGGGCTGGTAGGGGAAAACGCCAGCACCGCCACCCGCGAAAGTTTCCGCAAACGCCTGCATGCGGGCGATCTGGACGACAAGGAAATCGCCATCCAGCTCAGCAGCAGCGGCGGGGGTTTTCCCAGTTTTGAAATCCCCGGCATGCCCGGCGCCAATATCGGCATGATCAATATTGGCGATATGCTGGGCAAGGCCATGGGCGGCGGCCAGACCACGCAAAAGCGCATGCTGGTGAAAGATTCCTATGCCGTTCTGATCGCCGAGGAAAGCGACAAACTGCTGGATCAGGATCAACTGACCCGCGAGGCCGTGCATGCGGTTGAAAATAACGGCATCGTGTTTCTGGATGAGATCGATAAAATCTGCGCGCGGTCCGAACGTCAGGGTGCGGATGTTTCGCGCGAAGGCGTGCAGCGCGACCTGCTGCCGCTGATCGAAGGCACCAGCGTCAGCACCAAGCATGGGCCGGTGCGCACCGAGCATATTCTGTTCATTGCCTCTGGCGCATTTCACATCGCCAAGCCGTCTGACCTGCTGCCGGAATTACAGGGCCGCCTGCCTATCCGGGTGGAACTCAAACCGCTCAGCCGCGAGGATATCCGCCGCATCCTGACCGAGCCGGAAGCCAGCCTGATCAAACAATATATCGCCCTGCTTAAAACCGAACAGGTCAACTTAAGTTTCAGCGAAGACGGCATCGCCGCCATCGCCGACATTGCCGTCGAGATCAACAGCAATGTCGAAAATATCGGCGCGCGCCGCCTGCACACGGTGATGGAACGGGTGCTGGACGAAATCAGCTTCGCCGCCACCGACCGCGCCGGCGACAGCCTGATCATCGACGCCGCCTATGTAGAAAAACATATCGGTGACCTGGCCAGGAACCGGGATTTGTCGAAGTTTATTTTGTAGTCAATGTTAACAAATCCCCATAGGCTCCATCTTTAGCCGGGCGGACGGGAGGGGGACGGGAGTGCTAGATTTTATTTTAACTGCGCCATTTGTGAATTTGGTTGGTCATCTTGCATGGCCCATTACTGTGATCGTATTATTACTGCTGATCCGGCGGCCAATTAGTATAGTAACTACCGCATTATCTGAACGCATCAGGGATCCCCGCAGTTCACTTTCCGCTAGTTATGGTGACGCAAAAATCGGTATAGTTGGTGGTGGCCCAACAAACAGGAAAGTAGAATTGTCAAATAAGCTTAAATCCGACCCAGAATTTGAGAAAAGATTTATTGAATGGCTAAAAAAAGAAAATCCTGATCTGAAGCCAACCGAGTTAGTTTTTAGTGCGGACAATGAAGAATTACTTAAGAAAGCAGTTGATGAAGTTTCCTGATAATAGTGCACAACGAAAAAAGGAGGAGTAACGGCATGCGTACACGTATTAGTCAGTTGATCAACGTACCAGAAAATCTTTATCCAACAATCGTTGAATCATACTATCGGGATGGCGCGATAAATGTAATTCCGAAGCCAATGGCTGACGGTACCTGGGTAGTGACGGCGGAATTTGAAATAACACAATTTCCTCGTGAAGGAATGCTTGCGTATATGCACAATCCGGCTCGTCAGAAAAAAACCATTATTAGCGAAGCTTCGTAGCCTACCCCCGTTCCCTTCTTAAATACACATAAAGCGCGCCGGTGCCGCCGTGTTTGGGCTGGGCGGGGGAGAATGCCACGACATAATGCGCGAGATTGGGCGCGGATAACCAGCCAGGCACCAGATCAAACAGCACACCCTTGCGTTCGGAAATGACAAATCGTGCGCCTTCGGAATGTTCATCCTCCGGCTGATTTTTCAGGGATCGTCCCTTGCCGGTAATCACCAGCACACAGCGCTTGCCATAGCCATGATTGCGGCGGATAAAATCCGCCAGAATCTTTTGCGCTTCATCCTGGCGGTGGCCGTGCAGATCAAGACGGGCTTCGATTTCCATTTTGCCCCTGATCAGGCGTTCCGCGTTTTTTCCATCCATGGCGCTGGTGGCCGCGCGGTTTTTCGCACGGATTGGGGGAGCGGGGCGATCCTCGATCGGGGGATGGGTAATCGGCCGGAGGATGATTGGCTTCTTGCGCGGCTGGGTGAGTATTTCCGGCACGCCGGGGCGTTTGCGCAGGGGTTTGGCGTCCGCCACGACTTTTGCGAACAATTCGGTTTCGTCATCTTTCAGCGGGCGGGGTTTGCGGGGCGGTTTATTCATCGCCATCCACCACAATCACATGCAGATGCTTTGGCCCGTGCGCGCCCATATACATGGTTTGCGCGATATCGGCGGTGCGCGAGGGGCCGGTGATCAGATTGACCGTGCGCGGCATTTGCCCATTGCCCGCCTGACGCAACCGCGCCCAGCCATCTTCCAGCGCGCCCACAATATCGGCGGCGCGCAGCACAATGATATGGGTGGGCGGCAGGAAATTCAGCCCGCTGGCGGCTGTAGGCCCGGAGGTCAGCATCAGCGTTGCGGTTTCGGCAATGCCGCACAACGCCACCGAAACACCGGCGCCATCGGTTTCCATAACCGCGCCCGTCGCCGGATTAAAATGCGCAATGGCGTTCCATGGCATGGTGGCAAGCCAGTGGTCACCCGACAGGCGCACCGGCCCTGTGATGCCACCCGAAGCCATATAATCGCCAATGGCGGCGGGCACATCTTGCGCTGTCGCAACTGCCGCAATGCTCGCCTGCGTTTTTACAACAAAATTTTGAAATTGCGTGCGCAGGGCGTCACCCTGAAGCTGCCCGCGCGCCGGAATCAGATTGCGGGCGCGGGCACTAATGCGCGACGCGGCCGCATGTTCATCTGACACGGCGCCACGCGCCATGAGGGATGCGCGAATTCTGCCGATAATGGCGATGCGCTGCTGGCTCATGCTTTTGGTTTCCCGCGCCGCGCCCACTGCGCCATAAAACTTTCACCCTGCGGTGCGGGAAAATCCCGCGTCCGGGTCCAGCCGCCCGCCAGCGGCAACCAGTGAAACCGCCCGCGTCCGCGCGCCAGTAATTTCAGCACGGCTAAACCCATGCCACTAAGACGGTGATACAGTTCCGGCCGCAGCGAAACCCAGGACCAGAGCGCCAGCCACAGCCGTTCACGCACCGGCGTGATGCGTGTGGCATGCGCCTCAGTACGTAAGTCCCGCATCAGCTTGGGAAGTGGAATGCGCATCGGACACACAGCTTCACACTTGCCACAAAAAGTCGAGGCGAAGGGCAGCGCCTGCGCGCGTTCCAGGCCGGTCAGATTCGGCGTCAGCACCGAACCCATCGGCCCCATATAGGTGGCGCCGTAAGCATGGCCGCCCGCCGCCATATAGACCGGGCAATTATTCATGCAGGCCCCGCAACGGATACAGCGCAGAATGTCGCGCTGATTGCCGCCCAGCAATTCGCTTCGCCCATTGTCCAGCAGCACGACATGAAACTGTTCGGGCCCATCGGCATCGGCCTTACGCTTTGGCCCTGTAGAAAATGTGGTGTACACGGACATTTCCTGCCCGGTGGCCGAGCGCGCCAATACCCGTAACAGGGTGGCGGCGTCTTCCAGTGTCGGGACAATCTTTTCAATGCTGGCGATAACGATATGCATGCGCGGAAAAATCTGCGTCATATCGCCATTGCCTTCATTGGTGACGATGACCGTGCTGCCGGTTTCGGCGATCAGGAAATTCGCGCCCGTAATGCCCACATCGGCCTGCAGATATTGCTGGCGCAGTATCGCGCGCGCCTCGCCGACCAGCGCCTCGCCTTCGGTCTGCCTTTCGGCAAAACCCAGTGCGCGATGATGCGCATGAAATAAATCCGACACCTGATCCCTGGTTTTATGCAATGCGGGGCCGATAATGTGGCTGGGCGGTTCATCCGCCAACTGAATAATATATTCGCCCAGATCGGTTTCCACCGGACGAATGCCGTTCGCTTCGAGAAACGGGTTCAGGCCGATTTCCTCGGCCACCATGCTTTTGCCCTTGGTCACCATTTTGGCGTTGACCGAACGGCACAGTTTCACAATGATCTGGCGCGCCTGCTCTGCATCTTCGCACCAGTGCACCATGCCGCCGCTGGCGAAAACCTGCGTCTCAAAGCGTTCCAGATACACATCCAGATGATCCAGCACATGGTCCTTGATGGCGGCGGCCTGATCGCACAGCGCCTCAAATTCCGGCAGCCCCTCGATTGCCTTGCGGCGCTTGACGCCAAAGCCCGCCTGGGCCGCGCCAAGGGCGGCCTGCAAATCCGCATCCAGCAGGGCTTCGGCGGCGTTGGCGTTAAAGGCGGCAGGACGGCGCTGCATTTATTTCTCAGGCTCCGCAATCGCAGGCGCGCTTACATCGCCCGCCAATATTTCAGCCACATGACGAAATTGCAATGGCAGGCCACGGCGCGCGGCGCGCCCGGCCAGATGCATCAGGCAGCCCAGATCGCCGCCGGTGACAGCTGTCGCACCCGTGGCTGAAAACCTGTCCAGTTTCTTGTCCGCGATGGCCGTTGAGACACCGGTATATTTGACACAAAATGTGCCGCCAAAGCCGCAACAGGTTTCACCATCATCATTTTCAATGACGCCGCCCGAAAGCAGGGCGCGCGGTTGCGCCTGCACGCCCAATTCGCGCAAGCCGGAACAGGCATCATGATAAGTGAGAGTGTCACCCGCGCGCGCGGCGGGTTTGTAATGCATCACATCATGCAAAAACTGGGTCAGCTCAAAAGTTTTCGCGGCCAGCGTTCTGGCCTGCGCCGCCAATGCCGCGTCACCGGCCAGAAATTGCGGATAGTGACGCTTGATCATCGCAGCGCATGAACCGCTGGGAACCACCACATAATCATAATCCATCAGCAGACGGATGGTTTGCGCCGCAAGCCGCCCGGCGCTGGTTTTATCACCCGAATTATAGGCGGGTTGGCCACAGCAGGTTTGGGTATCGGGCACCTTAACCGCGCATCCCGCATCTTCCAGCAAACGCACCGCCGCAAACGCCGCCGATGGACGGAACAGATCGACCAGACAGGTGACGAACAGGGCAATGTTTGGATTAACGGGCGGCATGTTTTAGTTTTTCTCCCCAACGGCCTGTTCCGCGACACCGCGCGGCAGCAATATAAACATACGCCCGTCGCTGTTCATGCGTCCGGCATTTTGCGCCGCCTGTTCGCCAAAGCCCCAGAACACGTCGCCGCGCACGGGGCCACGAATGGCGCCGCCGGTATCCTGGGCCACCATCAGGCGCTGCAACGCATCGCCACCGGGCGTCACGCTGTCCAGCCAGACCGGAACCCCAAGCGCGTGAAAATCCGGATCGACCGCCAGGCTGCGCCCCGGCGTCAGCGGCACATTCTGCGCACCGGGCGGGCCAAGTGCGGGATCGCCGCCCTCCAGCACCTGAAAAAATACATAGGATGGATTGGCCGCCAGCACCGCATCACGCTCGGTGGGATGCGCGGCAAGCCAGGCGCGGATCGATTGCATGGAAATATCCTCGCGCCGGATCGCACCCGACTGCACCAGATTTTTGCCGATCGCCACATAGGGATGCCCGTTCTGCCCGGCATAGCCCAGCCGGATCACCCGGCCATCGTCCAGCCGCACCCGGCCCGAACCCTGAATATGCAGAAAGAACGCATCGACCGGATCATCCACATAGAGCAGTTCCAGTTTTTCGCGGTTTAGCGCCCCGGCCACAATTTCGGCGCGTGCCTGCAAAGGCCGTAATTTGCCATCCTTCACGCGCCCCGCAATACGCTGGCCGCGCCATTGCGGATTAAACTCCCCCAGATTGACAGCAACCAGATTTTCGGGCGCGCGCAGCAGCGCCACCTGATAGGCCCCCTGTTTGCGCAGGCTGCCGCGCAATTCGGGTTCATAATAGCCGGTAAATTTGCCCTGATCGCGGCGGCCATTGCGCACTGCCATGGGCACGAATGCCTGCTCAAGAAAATTGCGCAGTGGCGCACCGGAGATATTTTCGGGCAACGCCCCAGCCCGATGGCACATCGCCGCCCAATCCGCCGCCTTGCCAAAACGGCCCTTTGGCCCCACAGGCTTATCCGGCTTTTGCGCCAGAAAAACCCGGCAGGAGCGGTTTAGCGCGCCTGCAAACCCTTGCAGCGGATCATCTGACCATCCCGGCAACGCAGCATAGCTGACTGGGGTGAGGGTTAAATGATCGGGTTGCGGCGCGATCAGTCCGGCAAAAAACTGGCGCAGATCCGGCCCCGCCAACACCCCCACCAGCACGCCGGCCAGCAGCGCGCCTGACAGCGCAAGCGCCAGGCTAATCTTTCGGGGCGGCGCTGGGGGCATCAGTTACGGTGTCAGCCGATGTCGCGATCAGCGTCCAATTCGGATCTTTCGAAGCCGTATCACGGGCAAATGTCCAGAGTTCCGAAACCTGCTGTGGCAAAGTGGGGTGGCCCTGCACCAGATCGCCCGCCGCATTATTCACACAGGAAATCAGATCGGCGGTAAATTTCACCGTCACTTCGGCCATTTTGCCACGCAGGCTTGCATGCGTAATATGTGCATCCTTGATGGCGGCGAGGCGGGTTTCCATGGTCTGACCAGCGGCCTGACGCGCCGTGATGGCGGCGTCGAAATTGGCGAAGACATCCTCACCCACCATGCCGCGCAGCAGATCCCGATTACCCTGCGCGAAACCGATAACAATCATTTCATAGGCCTGACGCGCCCCGTCCGCAAAATCATCAGCGTCAAAGTTCGGGTCGGCCAGCGCAATTTCCGTCAGGGACTGCCGCAAGCGGATTTCGGCCTGGGAAAGCGGCGCCGTACCGCTGGGTCCGCCACGGCGCGGCAGGGCGATGACGGCGCCTTCCTTTTGACCAGGAAGCGATCCGGTGTGGCCCGCGCGCAAATCTTCCGGCGGCTTTTCATGGCCGGTGCGCGTGCCCAATACATTGCGCAGCCGCAATAGGATGAACACGGCGATCATGCCCAAAAATATCAGATCGAGAAATTGAAAGCCCTGACCCATTATCCAACCCGCTATATGGCCCCGGAGGGCCGCTGAACCGCCATCCTAACCCATCTGTGACGGGTTCGCCACAGACTCTTGGCGCGGCAGCCTATCCATGTTAGCCAGATATAGGAATTTACAGTAATGAAAGCCAAACAATATGACCGACACTGATCCCAAAGGGACGAATCCTGAGCCATCCGCTGATGCGGAACCCCGCCTCTCGATTGCGGCCCAATATGTAAAAGACCAGTCTTTTGAAAACCCGGGCGCACCGGGCAGTCTGGCAAGGGGCGCAAAAACGCCCGGCATCAGTGTCGGCATTGATGTGCAGGTCCGGCGCGGCGCGGAGCCCAATTATGAGGTGGAACTGAAGATTTCCGTCCATGCCAAACAGGAAGAAACCACCATTTTCCTGGCCGAACTTCTGTATGGCGGCGTGTTCCAGCTATTCAACATACCGGCGGAAACCCTGCAACCTGTGCTGTTGATCGAATGCCCACGGCTGTTGTTCCCGTTTGCCCGGCGCATCATTGCCGACATGACCCGTGACGGCGGCTATGCGCCGCTGATGCTGGATAATATCGACTTTTCCCAGCTTTACCGTCAGCGCATGACACAATTACAGGCGGAAGCCGAGGCAACAAAACAGCAATAATCAGCCTTTCCAGAGCGGCGCGGCGCCCAGTGTCGTGACAAAGGCCTCATGGGCGGCGCGTTCGGCCTCTGTCAGCAGCGGGGCCAGCGGGCTGGGCCGGGCGGGTCTTGTCTGCGGCGCCAGCCCCGCAAGGGTTTGACCCGGCGTCCCCTGACCCAGGCCTGCGGGACCATCCAGCGCCAGGCCGCTTTGCGCGCCGCCGATCAGTTCCAGATAGACTGCGGCCAGCAATTCTGAATCCTTCAGCGCGCCATGCTGTTCACGCCCCGATATATCAATGCCAAAACGGCGGCACAGCCCATCCAGACTGTTTTGCCCGCCGGGAAATTTACGCCGCGCAATCAGCAGCGTATCGATCGCCCGGCCCGGCGGCAGTTTACCAAAACCGATCCGGTCAAATTCACTGTTCAGAAAGCTCAGGTCAAAGGCCGCATTATGAATCACCAGCTGCGTATCAGCGATAAAATCGCTGAACGCCACCGCGATATCACCGAACAGAGGCTTATCGCTGAGAAATTCCGCACTGATGCCATGCACATTGAAGGCCTCGGCGGCGATATCGCGTTTGGGATTGAGATAGGTATGGAACGTCATGCCCGTCGGCACATGGTTAAACAACTCAATGCAGCCGATTTCGATAATCCGGTCGCTGCGCGAATCCAGGCCGGTGGTTTCCGTATCCAGTACGATTTCGCGCAATGCTTATCCTTTTTCACTTTCTTGTCTGCGCGATTGACTGTTTTCATTGGCATCGCGCCTGCGCGATGCCCAGGCTTTCGCTGGAACTTTTTTAAGCAGGGGGATCAAGGCCTTCACTTGCGCCATCGCAGGCTCAATGCCCTGACTTGAATCGATGATATAATCAGCCTGTTGACGTTTTTCAGCGTCCGGCACCTGCTTTGCCAGAATCGACTGAAATTTTTCTTCGCTCATGCCCGGGCGCGCCAATACCCGTTCGCGCTGCAATTCATAGGGCGCACTTACCAGCACCACACAATCCACCCGTTTCTGACCGCCGGTTTCATATAATAGCGGCACATCAATCACAATTATGTCTGCATTTTCAGCCGCTGCCTGTTCGAGAAACTTTTGCTGTTCCAGCCCAACCAGCGGATGCACAATCGCTTCCAGTTTTTTCAGCGCAGCGGGATCATTCAGCACCAGTTTGGCCAGCGCGTCGCGGTCCACGCCATTGGCATTGGTCACGCCGGGAAAAGCGGCTTCTATCGGGGCCACCGCCGAACCGCCCGGCGCATAAATAGTGTGCACAGCGGCGTCCGCGTCATAGACGGGAATGCCCAGACTGCGAAACATTTTCGCAGTTTCAGATTTTCCCATGCCAATGGAGCCGGTCAGCCCGACAATCACCATGGTTTAGTTTCCTTTCGCATTTTCAATATCCGCCAGCAAAAGATTGCGCAATGCGTCATCCACTTCGGGCATAATTCCAAACCACGCCGCAAAACCCGGACGAGCCTGATGTAATAGCATGCCGAGTCCGTCAATGGTGGGATTTCCACGCGCCGCCGCCGCTATCAGCAAGGGCGTAAGAAGCGGCGTATATACAAGATCGGTCACATAAGCGGAGGGCGGCAATGCCTGAAGTGAAATTTCCAGCGGCGGCTGGCCCGCCATGCCAAGACTGGAACAATTAACCAGCAAGCCGCAATCCGAAAGCGCACTGGACAATCTGGTCCAGTCCCCTGTCATAATGGGGCCGCCAAGATCACTGGCCAATTGATCGGCCCGGGTGCGGGTGCGATTGAACAGATGAATTTCTTTCACCCCTGCATCGCATAGCGCGGCAATCACCGCGCGCGCAGCACCGCCTGCACCGATAATGACCACGGGACCGGCATGGGGTTTCCAGTCCGGCGCGCCCTGGCGCAGATTTTCCATAAACCCAAAACCATCTGTGTTTGAGCCATAAAAGCATCCATCTTTGATGACAATGGTATTTACGGCTTTCAGTCTTTGTGCATTGGAATCCAGTTCGTTACAGCAGGTCATAGCGGATTGTTTGTGCGGAATGGTGACATTGGCGCCCACATATCCCTGCACCGCCAGCGCGCGAAATTCAGCAGCAAAATTCTCCGGTGCAATCGGAATGCGTTCATAACTTCCAGCGATGGCGTATTTGCGCAACCAGTAACCATGCAGGATGGGCGAACGCGAATGGTTAACTGGCCATCCAATAATTCCGGCGCGGAGAGGGATAACAGCCATTATGTTTTTGCCTTACCCGTCTCGCGGCCGGACAATAGATTCAAAATAGCCGCAGCAGTTTCTTCAATCGAGCGGCGGGTGACATCAATTACCGGCCAGTTGTTTTGTGCATAAAGCCGCCTTGCATACCGGATCTCTTCAATCACCAAATCCATATTCGTGTACGTCGTTTCATCATTTTCATTTAGAGACAATAGCCGGTTGCGCCGTACCTGAACAAGCCGGTCCGGGTTTGTTGTCAAACCAACGATCAGCGGTTTGGTAAGCGTGGGTAATATTTCAGGCAGGGCCATATTTGGCACAACGGGGATATTGGCGGCTTTGAGACCCCGGTTTGCAAGATAAATGCAGGTCGGTGTTTTGGAAGTGCGGCTAACGCCCAATAAAATAATATCGGCTGAATGAAGATCATGAAGTGATTGGCCATCATCATGTGCCATCGTATATTGGAGGGCTTCTATACGTTGAAAATATTCAGGTGTAAGGGTGTGCTGACTGCCTGGCCGATGAGAAATTTTCGAACCCAGATAACCGCCTATAATCTGGATGACAGGATCAAGCACGGATAGACAGGGTAATTGCAGATCGGCACATCGTTGTTCCAGCATATCGCGTAAGTCATAATTCACCAGTGTATAAATTACGATTCCTGGCATATCTTCTATTTGACTGAGAACACGATCAAGATGACGGGTGGTGCGCACCAGGGCATAGGTGTGTTCAATTGCTATTCCGTCATCGAACTGCGCAATAGCAGCCTTAGTCACCGAGTTTAAGGTTTCACCGGTAGCGTCGGAAACCAGATGTAAATGGAAATAAGTGGCCAGTTTTGGCGATAAAGGCAAATTCTGGGAATTATCTACCATCAGATAAATATTCTCTGTGAATCAGGTGGATAAGCTGGTGTGTAGCATGGCATTGAAAAAAACATCCCGATTGGTTCGTTGTTTGTTGGATGAATTCTATGGCATGGATAATAAAATGCCCAGTATGTGAATAACGAGCATAACCATTTTAATCCAGCCCTGTCCTGCCTGTTTGGAGGCCACTTATGCCGGTAAATAGGGTAAAAGGTTTTATCCCCGATTTTCAGGGGAACTACTATTACTACAACCTTTTTATAAAAATATATAAGAAGAAGAAAGCTGTGGAAAATCTTGAGCATCAAAACAGAATTAAGGAAAATCCCCGCAAATGAGCCAGAAATTATTACTCAGGGCATTAAAGGGAGAAATTTTGGAACGGCCACCGGTATGGTTGATGCGCCAGGCGGGGCGGTATTTACCGGAATATAGGGCGGTTCGCGCGCGTGGTGGAAGTTTTCTGGATTTGTGTTATTCGCCGGAACTGGCGGTGGAGGTGACGTTGCAACCAATCCGGCGGTATGGTTTTGATGCTTCCATATTATTTTCGGATATATTGGTGATACCGGATGTTTTAGGTCAGGGGGTGAGGTTTGAAGAAAAACTTGGTCCCTTGCTTTCACCCTGTATTCAAAAGCGATCTGATTTGGATGTTTTGAAAATAGAAGGTGCGGTAAAACGTTTGGAGCCGGTTTATGAGACGGTTCGGCTTTTATGCCAGAAATTGCCAGAAGATGTTTGCCTGATTGGCTTTGCAGGGGCCCCATGGACTGTAGCGACCTATATGGTTGCAGGGGCGGGGAGCAAGGATCAGGCTGCCGCGCGTATCTGGGCCTATCGGGATCCGGAAGGATTTACGGCGTTAATAGATATTCTTGTATATGTCACGGCTGAATATTTGATTGGTCAGGTAAAAGCTGGCGCTGAAGTTCTGCAGATTTTTGACACCTGGGCCGGGTCTTTGCCAGAACCTGAATTCCGGCGTTGGTGCATCAAACCGGTAAGAGAAATTGTCCGCAGGGTGAAAGCAATATTCCCGGATGTGCCCGTGATTGGTTTTCCGAAAGGCGCAGGTTCACTTTATGAGGATTATGCACTCGAAACCGGAATATCCGGAATAAGCATGGATACTGCGCTATCGCTTCAATATGCGCGGGACAAATTGCAGCCGAATATTACGGTTCAGGGCAATCTTGATCCTCTGCTATTGGTTACAGGCGGTAAATCTATGCTGCGGGAAGCGGAACGGATTTTAACGATGATGGGCAACAGGAGCTTTATCTTTAATCTGGGACATGGAATTGTACCGGAAACGCCGCCGGAAAATGTGACGGAACTGGTGCAATTTATAAAACAATGGCGGTTATGAATAATCAGAAGATCGCCATTATACTTTTCAATCTGGGCGGACCTGATCAGCCTGCGGCAGTGCGGCCTTTTCTGATCAATCTGTTTTCCGATCCCAATATTATTAATGCACCTGCACCAATACGCTGGCTGCTTGCCCGTTTGATCGCTTGGCGGCGGACATCAAAAGCACAGGGAATCTATGCTAAAATCGGCGGTGGTTCACCTATTGTATCGGAAACCAGGAAACAGGCCATTGCCCTTCAGGATACGTTACACGCACAGGGATATACGAAACTGCGTTGTTTTACGGTGATGCGTTACTGGAATCCCAGAGTAAAAGATATTCTTGAACAGGTGAAAGAATTTGCACCTGATCATGTGGTTTTACTTCCGCTTTACCCGCAATTTTCTACAACGACGACCAAATCATCCTTGCAGGAATGGTATGCTATGGCACGGTCCTGTGATTTCAGGGTCAATAGTCACGAAATATGCTGTTATCCGGATCAGCCGGATTTCATTATGGCGCATGCTGCATTGATCCAGGCCCAGGCCCCGCAATATTTTGGACCTGCAGCAGGCAAAAAGGCCCGGCTATTATTTTCTGCTCACGGCCTGCCCCAGAAAATTGTGGACGCTGGCGATCCCTATGCCCAACATGTGGAACGCACAGCATTGGCCATTGCTGCGAAACTGGGTTTATCATCGGAAGATTGGGAAATCTGTTATCAGAGCCGGGTTGGGCCGCTGAAATGGCTTGGACCCTCCACCGAAGAACGGCTGCGCGACGCAGGCAGGGCAAAAACTCCCGTTGTTCTGGTTCCTATTGCTTTTGTTTCGGAACATTCCGAAACACTGGTCGAGCTGGATATGGAATATAGACATCTTGCTGGAGAGGCCGGTGTGCCGGATTATATCCGGATCGCAGCGCTGGGGGTACAACCGGATTTTATCCAGTGTCTATCAAAACTTGTACAAAGTGTGCTGTCGCAGCGGCAACTGTGCGGTAGCCCCATGTCTAACTGTTTGATGAATAGATAAAAATGGCTGAATTTCTGAGCGAATATTATCTTTGGATCAAAAGTCTGCATCTGATTGCAGTGATCGCCTGGATGGCGGGCATGATGTATTTGCCGCGATTATATGTCTATCATACCGACGCCCCCGTGGGATCGGTGCAGTCGGAAAAGTTCAAATTAATGGAAGGCCGACTGTTACGCGGCATCATCAATCCAGCCATGATTCTGGTGTTTGTGCTGGGTGGAATGCTGTTATTAACGCCCGGTCTGATTGACTGGCAATCCTGGTGGATATGGTTGAAACTGGCGCTGGTGCTGGCGCTGGGGGGGATTCATGCGCTGTTCAGCCGCTGGCGGCGTGAATTTGCGGCCGATATCCGTACCCGGCCGGGCCTGTATTACCGGATCGCCAATGAAATTCCCTTTGTGTTGATGATTGTCATTGTTATTTTGGTGATTGTACGGCCGTTTGGAAAATTTTAAGCGATTGGCGTTCATATATTGCGTTAGACGGTGAAACGCGCTACATCCTTGCCAGAGCAGAATTACCGCCTGCCCCGTTTTTCCGCCGTTCCTGTCTGGATATGGCGACATCCCCCACAATTTTTCCTTTTGTCCCTTGCGGCATCCTCACCAAATTTTTCAAGCGGAAGAACCCCCATGGACCTTATGGACGTTAAAGAAGTTAAACTCGCGGATTTGAAATCCAAATCACCCACTGAATTACTTGCCTATGCGGAAGAGCTTGAAGTGGAAAATGCCAGCACCCTGCGCAAACAGGATATGTTGTTTGCGATCTTGAAGCAGCTGGCGGAGCGGGAAATCGAAATTACCGGTGTGGGCGTGCTGGAAGTATTGCAGGACGGATTTGGCTTTTTGCGCTCACCCGAAGCAAACTATCTGCCGGGTCCGGACGATATCTATGTCAGCCCCAATCAGTTACGGCGGTTTTCGCTGCGCACCGGCGACACAGTAGAAGGACGGATTCGCAGCCCCAAGGATGGCGAGCGGTATTTTGCCCTGCTGAAAGTCAATACCATCAATTTCGAAGACCCTGAACGGGTGCGCCAGAAAGTGCATTTTGACAATCTGACGCCGCTTTACCCGGACGAGCGCCTGATCATGGAAATGGGCCCGGGCACAAAGGATCTGACGACACGGGTCATTGATCTGGCGGCGCCCCTGGGCAAGGGGCAACGCGCGCTGATTACCGCGCCGCCACGCACCGGCAAAACCATGATCCTGCAAAATATCGCGCATGCGATCGCCGCCAATCATCCCGAATGTTATCTGATTGTGCTGCTGATTGACGAGCGCCCCGAGGAAGTGACGGACATGCAACGCTCGGTCAAGGGCGAAGTGGTCAGTTCCACCTTTGACGAACCCGCCACCCGCCATGTCGCGGTGACGGAAATGGTGCTGGAAAAGGCCAAGCGCCTGGTGGAGCATGGGCGTGATGTGGTGATCCTGCTGGATTCGATAACCCGCCTGGGCCGCGCCTATAATGCCGTGGTGCCCTCATCCGGCAAGGTGTTGACCGGTGGTGTGGACGCCAATGCGCTGCAACGCCCGAAGCGGTTTTTTGGCGCGGCGCGCAACATCGAGGAAGGCGGTTCGCTGACCATTATTGCAACGGCCCTGATCGATACCGGATCACGGATGGATGAAGTGATTTTCGAAGAATTCAAGGGCACCGGCAATAGCGAAATCATTCTGGACCGCAAAGTTTCCGACAAGCGCATCTTCCCGGCTATCGACATTACCCGCTCGGGCACCCGCAAGGAAGAATTGCTGGCGTCGCAGGCCGACCTGGCGAAAATGTTCGTGCTGCGCCGGATTCTCAGCCCCATGGGAACAGTGGACGCGATGGAGTTTCTGCTCGACAAATTGCGCGCCACCAAGAGCAATGCGGAATTCTTCGCGTCGATGAATACGTAACTTCCGGCGTTACTGAAACGCCTTGTTCGCCTTGGCCCTGCCCAGTACATTCGCACGCCGGTCCACCGCATATTTTTTGTGGAACCGGCTCAGATGTATAAAACGGTCAAGCAGTTCGTAACACATATTCACTTTTGCGTCTTTGGGATCCCAAAAGGCGTTTGGCTGTCCGCAGATACGAAAGCGCACGATGATCGGGCGGGGCAGATAATAATCCCTGTTCAGCGCCTCGATCAGCGGCACGAGAATCGATGCGTTTTCGAGCCATAATTTATACTGCTGGTGTGCGGGTGACTGCACGTCCTCGAATTTAAGCTGAATGGCGAAATCCGGCGGCATGTTCCCTGCACGGCTTAGTGGCGTGCGGGCGTTGTTCTTAAGCGTTGTTTTGATGAATTCAAGCCCCCGTTCCGCCTTGGCGAAATCCTGTTCACATAATTCCGCGCGGTCTGATGGCAGTTCATTTTCGATCCGGAAATCCTCCAGATGTCTGGGGTCGCGGCCATAGGTCAGACATACCATGTCATAATAGCGTTGAATCTCCAGCGCATGCGCATCGGCATAGGGGATATCCATTTTGTCCTGCTCGGCGATGGTCCATTCAATCCGCCAGGCGTCGATGATGGCCTGCATGCGTTTGACGCCGCTATTGCCCAGGGGGCCTGTTTCAGCCGGCCAGTCACTGATGCCTTTCAGAATCTTTTCTGGCGGCACAACAGGAAAACCGGTCTGACTGCTTAAAAATGTGACAGCGGTCAAATAATCAGCCTGATCTTCCTCGCGCGCCAGCACAGGAATGCCCGCTTCGTCGATCAGCACATGGATCAATTCATGCAGCAGGGTGAATTCGACATTGGCAATGACGAAGGGGGCAATATCCTCGTTTGGAAGCTCGGACTGATTGGCGGGTTGCGCCAGCGCTGCGCCAGCGCCCAGCAGGGCGCAGGCAATTATCAGGGAACGGACCAATCCGCAACTGTTGAGCGTCAATGTATCAGGCCAGATGGGTTTTGAAAAAGCTGACCGTGCGTGACATGGCCGATTTCGCCGCTGCTTCATCATAATGCTCGCCCCCCATGCGCGCAAAGGCGTGGTCCTGGTCCGGGTAATCATGCAGGGTGCAGAGTTTGTCGCCATCCAGGCCTGCATGCATGGCGGCCTGGGCTGGCGGCGGCACAAAGCCGTCCTTGCCGGCAATATGCAGCATCAGTGGTTTTTTGATGTTCGGCGCCTCACCCAGAAAATCGGGGATGCTGACGCCGTAAAACCCAACGGCGGCATCCGCATCGGTGCGTGTGGCGGAAAGATAGGCCAGCAACCCGCCCAGGCAAAAACCCACCGTTCCAGCCTTGCCAGTACAACCCTTGAGCTTGCGCAAGGTCGCGAGCGTGGCGCCCACATCCTCTATGCCGGTGTCGCTGTTGAATTTGCCGAACAGCGAAAACGCCTTGTCCCATTCGGCCTTGGACTTATCGGTGATGTTAATCCCCGGTTCGATGCGCCAGAACAGATCGGGACACAGCGCCACAAAGCCTTCTGCGGCAAAGGCGTCCGTGATGTCCCGCATCACCTGATTGACACCGAAAATTTCCTGCATCACCACAACGCCCGGGCCGGAACCCGATTTCGGCATGGCAAGATAGCCCATCATGGAACCGTCTTTACACGGAATGGTTATTTCTGTTCCACTCATCTTCTTCCTCCCTGAAGTTAACGCAGCATGTTTTCCAGTGTTTCGCATGAGGGGGCAAACCAGTAGGATCCCGTTCCGGACTGGGTAAAATCCAGCAGGCGGTCATGCAGCCCATCACCCCCAACACCATACATGTTTTTTAATATGGCGTCGAACCGGTGCTGATCGCAGGCGAAGGCGAGGAAATACAATCCATGCTGGCGCACCCCGCCATAGGGGAATGAACGCCGGTAAATTTTCAGCTCGACGCCGTTTTCGGAAACCTCCGCACGGGCAATGTGGGCGTCTTTGGGCTTGCGGTCTGGCGCCATCTCAACACTGTCTGGCTTGCTGCGGCCAATGATATTTTCCTGATCGCGTACTGCCAATTTATTGAATGCGGCAAGATTATGCACATATTGCATGCTGATCACATAGGCGCCGCCCGCGCCTTCCTGACCTTCAGGGATCAGGGCAGCCTCAATGGCTTCTTCCTGCCGGGGATTGGCGGTGCCGTCAATGAAGCCGGTCATATCGCGATTTTCGTGATAGTTGAAACCCGGCACTTCCAGCATCAGTTCGGCATGCGGTTCCAGCGCGCCATGTATGGCGCGCGCAAGATCAAAATTGGCGTCAGGCCGTGGACCATGCACCCAGATCAGCAGATCGCGCTGCGTTGCGGGCGCCGTCAGGCCGGATGCGCCCGCGATGGGAGTAAAGTCGTTGAGCTTGCCCCCGGAAAATGCGCGCAGCAATGCGTCACCAAACGCAAATACTGCATGCGTATCGGATGCGGCTAGCGCGGCATCGCGGGCAACCTGGATCGTGGCCTTTAGCTGCGGCGATGCGGAACAGCGATATTCAAGCGCCAGATAAAACTGGCTGCCTTCTGCGAAAATACCTGCCTGTGGCGTTGCGGTCATAGATCTCTCCCATTTTCATCCCGATCAGGCGGACAGCTTCCTCGGATCAATGGCGTCGGCCAGCATGCCGGGATCGGTCAGGGGCATCGAACAGCTTGGCCCCTTGCATATATAGGCGGTGGCGCGGTTATCGCGCTGGGTCTTGTTGCGGGCCGGATGATTTTTTGGAAGTTCCGTACCCGGCGCAATTACCATCACGGTGCGGTCCGGCACGGCCTGGGAATACACCGCCTGCAACAGTTTCTGGGTATGTTTGTCGGCGCGGTCGCCCAGAATGACGATCTGTATGCCGCGTTCCAGAAATTCAAAACTGTTCAGCAGGCTGCCCAGCGCCAGATAGTTTTTACGGGTCTCGCCGCCAAAGGCTTCGATGACGGCGGTGGACCGGTTGCGATAGAGCATATCGCCGGTCAGATAGCCCAGCCGCGCCAGCACATTGGCCATAACGCCATTGCCGCTGGGGGTGGCGTTGTCGGCAGCCTGCCGTGTACGGACGATTAAATCTTTGGCGTCTTTCGGAGTATAGAAATAGCCGCCATTTTCGCTGTCCCAGAATCGCTCGTTCACCTGATCGGTCCAGCGTTTGGCCCAATCGAGATAATCAGAAAGGCCGGTCAGTTCATAAAGCGCCAATGCCGCGCGGCTCATTTGCGCATAATCATCAAGAATTTCTGCGCCCGATGTTTTTCCCGCGCACCAGGAATGGCTGATGCGGCCATCCGCGCTGACCATGTTCTCTGTGATAAATTCAAAGGCGCGCGCCGCCATCTCAAACCAGCTGGGGCGGTCAAACACGGCGGCGGCATTGGCCAGGGCGGCAATCATCATGCCGTTCCAGTCAGCCAGCACCTTGTCGTCGCGTGCGGGGGGAATGCGGGTTTCGCGCACCCGTAATAATTTATCGCGCAGCAGGGCAAGGCGGCGTTCGTCCGCATCGGAGGCCAGACCGAAATCTTTCAGGCGGTTGAGGATATTGTTTTCTTCCCAGTTCCCCACAGGCGTGATGTCGTAATGCTGTTTGAAAAACTTGGCGTCCAGGCCAAGCAGTCTATCGACCTCACTTTCGTCCCAGACATAAAATTTGCCTTCGACGCCCTCGCTGTCCGCATCCAGCGACGCGGCGAAAGCGCCTTCGGGCAGCACCATTTCACGCTGAACCCAGGCCACGGTTTCAAACAGCCGCCAGGCATAGAGCGTTGAGTGCGTGCCCGGCCAGACCATGGTGAGCAGCTCAATGAATTGCGCATTATCGTACAGCATTTTTTCGAAATGCGGGACCAGCCATTTTTCATCGGTGGAATAGCGTGAGATGCCGCCGCCCAGATGATCGAAGATGCCGCCCTGGCAGATATTCTCCAGCGTGGCGTTTAACAGTTTCAACTGACCTTCGTCGTGGCTGCGTAAATAGCCGCGCCACAGCATTTCAAAAAGCGAGGACTGGGGAAATTTGGGCGCACCTTTCAGACCGCCATGGGACGGATCGATCTGGCGCGCCAGTCCTCGTACCGCCTGATCCAGAATATCAAAACTCAACATACCTTCGGTGGTCGTTTGACTCATTTCTTTAAGCGCCTGTTTCAGCGCGTCCCTGTTATTGGCAATTTTTCCCGGTTCGGACATATAGACCTGATGGACTTCGCGCAAGATATCCCGGAAGGACGGCCGCCCATGCGCCGCACGCGGCGGGAAATAGGTGCCGCCCCAGAAGGGTTCGCCGTCCGAAGTCAGAAACATGGTCAGCGGCCAGCCGCCGGGCTGGCCGAGCAGCGCCAGCGAATGCATATAGATCGCATCCACATCCGGGCGTTCTTCGCGGTCCACCTTGATATTGACGAACAGCTCGTTCATCAGCCCGGCAACTTCCGGGTCTTCGAAACTTTCATGGGCCATGACATGGCACCAGTGACAGGCGGCGTAGCCCACAGACAGCAGCACCGGCTTGCCATATTTACGGGCGGCCTGAAAGGCTTCCTCTCCCCAGGCGTACCAGTGAACGGGATTATCCTTGTGCTGTAGCAAATAGGGACTTGTTTCCAGGTCCAGCATATTTCGCGGCATGGCGCGGCCCTTTGAATTCCAGTATAAGATATGGCTGCAACATAACGGCGCAGGCCGTTTCCAGCAAGCGAGGAAGCCCATGAAGATCACCTTTAATATTGATTGCACCCCGCAGGAAGCCCGCAGTTTTTTCGGTCTGCCCGATGTGGCCCCGATGCAGGACCGGATGTTGCAGGAAATGGAGGCCCAGATACGCAAAAATATGGGGGCGATGGATATGGAGAGCCTGTTTAAGGGGTTTCTGACCGGTGCGGGCAGCGGCATGGAGCGCTGGCAGGAAATGTTTCGCAATGTCATAAAACCGGGCGGGGATGGCGTTTGATTTAAGTCAGCATGGCGTTGCACGAAGATACGATTTTCGCCCTGGCGACCGCCCCAGGCCGTGCGGGGGTGGCGGTGCTGCGTGTATCCGGGCCCCAGGCTGGCGCCATTGCCGAAAGACTGGCGGGACGGCTACCTAAACCGCGCAGTGCCGTATTACGCAAATTTTCCGATAGTTCAAATATCGTAATCGATCAGGGATTGCTAATATGGTTTCCTGCACCTAATAGCTTCACCGGGGAGCCTGTGGTGGAGTTTCATCTGCATGGGGGGCGGGCGGTGGTGGAGCGCATGCTGGCGGTTCTCTCGCTTTTTCCGGGTGCGCGGGCAGCGCAGGCCGGGGAATTTACCCGCCGCGCCTTTGAAAATGGTAAACTTGATCTGACAGCGGTGGAAGGGCTGGCGGACCTTGTTGCGGCGGAAACCGAGGCCCAGCGCCGACAGGCCTTGCGCCAGATGGAAGGCCGATTGGGGGCCGTTTATGACGGCTGGCGCGTCAGGTTGTTACAGGCGCTGGCGCATCTGGAGGCTGAAATCGACTTTTCCGACGAAGATTTGCCCGAAGGTCTAAGCGAATCAGTCTTTATTTCGTTAACGGAACTATTAAGGGAAGTCAAAGCGCATCTGGCGGACGGCCAGCGTGGCGAAATATTGCGGCGGGGCTTTCGAATCGCCATTCTGGGCGCGCCAAATGTCGGAAAATCAAGTCTTTTCAATATGTTAGCACAGCGTGAAGCGGCCATTGTAACACCCCAGGCGGGCACCACCCGCGATGTCATAGAGGTAAATCTGGATTTGGGGGGATATCTGGTTTCTGTTTCAGATACGGCGGGGCTGCGTGGCGCCGATGATGCGATTGAGGCAGAAGGCATTCGCAGGGCCAAAATAACCGCTCAAGCTGCCGATCTGAAATTACTGGTTTTTGACGCCGGGGCATGGCCAGAACTGGATGCACAGACGCTGGAATGGCGCGACCCGGCGGCGCTATGTGTCCTGAACAAGATCGATTTGCTGCCAAAAACCCTTGATATATTAGATAGTTACATTCCAGTGTCGGTGAAAACCGGGGAAGGCGCCGATAGAGTGTTACAGCGCATTCAGGAGGCGGTGGCGGAACGCCTGGGGGGTAGCGAGACACCAGGGTTAACGCGGGAACGGCATCGCCGGGAATTGGGCCTGTGCGTCGAAAACCTTGACAGGGCTTTGAATCAAAAGCAAAAACCGGCAGAATTGATTGCGGAGGACGTTCGCCTTGCCATGCGGGCGCTGGGGCGGATTACCGGCCGGGCCGATGTGGAGGATATGCTGGATGTACTGTTCGGGGAGTTCTGCATTGGAAAATAATGTTTCACGTGAAACATTCTGGTGTGTGGTTTTGACAATTCAAGCCGGTGCGACTATGGTGCGGCCATGCCGGAGCTAGCAAAACTATCACAGAAATCTTATGACGTTATCGTCGTTGGCGGCGGTCATGCGGGTTGCGAGGCTGCGGCCGCCGCCGCGCGTGTCGGCGCGGCAACTTTGTTGCTCACCCATAAGTTTGACACTCTGGGAGAAATGTCCTGTAACCCGGCCATTGGCGGTCTGGGCAAGGGCCATCTGGTGCGCGAAGTCGATGCGCTGGACGGGCTGATGGGCCGGGTAGCCGACGCCGCCGGGATTCAGTTCCGCCTGCTGAACCGGCGCAAGGGACCGGCGGTTCGTGGCCCGCGCGCGCAGGCGGATCGAAATCTGTACCGCAAGCATATGCGGGCGGCTTTGGCGGCGACAGAAAATCTGGATATTTATGCGGCCCCTGCCGGGGACATGGAAATTGAAGATGGCCGGGTGACCGCCGTGATTACCGAGGCCGGGGAACGTATCGCATGCGCGTCCGTGGTGCTGACTACCGGCACGTTTCTGAATGGCCTGATCCATATGGGTGAATTTACCCAGCCGGCCGGCCGGGTTGGCGAAGCCCCAACCGTGGCGCTGGCCAAAACCCTGTACGGGCTGAATTTGCGCATGGGCCGGTTGAAAACCGGCACGCCGCCGCGCCTCAATGGCAAGACCATCAACTGGTCAGGCCTGGAAGAACAACCCGGTGACACACCCCCCACGCCGTTTTCGTTTTTGACCAAAGCAATCACGACGCCGCAGGTTAGCTGCCATATCACCCACACCAGCCCTGCCATGCATGAGATTATCCGCGCCAATCTGCATCGGGCGCCGATTTATTCCGGTCAGATCGCCGGAACCGGGCCACGCTATTGCCCCTCTATCGAGGATAAGGTTGTGCGGTTTGCGGGCAAGACCGGGCATCAGATTTTTCTGGAGCCCGAAGGGCTTGACAGCGACTGGATCTATCCCAATGGCATTTCCACCTCGCTGCCCGAATCGGTGCAGCATGAGATGGTGCGCACGATCCCAGGACTTGAGAAGGTCGAATTTTTCCGGCCCGGCTATGCCATTGAATATGATTATGTCGATCCGCGCGAATTGCGCCCCACCCTGGAAACCAGTGCTGTCAGGGGGCTGTTTCTGGCGGGGCAGATCAATGGCACCACGGGTTATGAAGAAGCGGCAGCGCAGGGTCTGATGGCGGGAATCAATGCGGCGCGTCTGGCGGGGGGCGGCGAAGGCGTCACGCTCGACCGCGCCACCGCCTATATTGGCGTGATGCTGGATGATCTGACCAGCAAGGGCGTGAGCGAGCCGTACCGGATGTTTACCTCGCGGGCAGAATATCGGCTTAGCCTGCGCGCCGACAATGCGGATCAGCGCCTGACCGGGCTGGGACAGGCCTGGGGTTGCGTATCCAGTCACCGTGCGCAGCATTTCAATTCCACACAGCGGGAATTGATGCGCGCCAGGGAGATAATGAAAGGCCTTAGCCTTACGCCGCCCCAGGCTGCAAGACACGGCATTCAGGTTAATCAGGACGGCATGCCCCGCTCTGCGCATATGCTGCTCAGCTATCCTGGCGTTGATCTGGCGCGGCTGGCTGCCATCTGGCCGCAACTTGAGGGTTTTTCTGCCAGCGTGACCGGGCAGATAGAGATCGACGCCCAATATGACACTTATCTGCAACGGCAGGAGGCGGATATTGTAGCCTTCCGGCGGGATGAGGCGTTGCACCTGCCGGCCGATCTGGATTATGCCCGGGTCGTTGGTCTGTCTACTGAAGTGCGGCAAAAACTGGCGGCGGCGGCACCAGCCACCCTGGGACAGGCGGCGCGTCTGGAAGGCATTACCCCCGCTGCGCTGACCACTTTGCTGGTGCATGTCAAAAAGCACCCGATAGCAAAAACTGCATGAGCGACAAGGGCGTCACGCCTGCTGCCTATGGACCGGATGAATTTCAGCAGGAATTTTTCATATCCGGTGAAACCCGTGCGCGGCTGGAACGCTATGTGGCGCTTCTGCAAAAGTGGCAACCCAAAATCAATCTGGTCAGCAACACGACCCTGCCGGACCTCTGGCAGCGGCATATGCGCGATAGCGCGCAATTGCTGGAACATATGCCCATGACTTCCGGGGCTTCCGGCCCCTGGTTGGATGTTGGCAGTGGCGCGGGCTTCCCCGGGCTTGTCCTGGCGCTGCTACAGCCGGAACACAGCAACGCACAGGTGCATCTGATCGAAAGCGATCAGCGCAAGGCCATATTTCTGCGTGAAGCGATTCGCGCCACCCATGCGCCCGGACAGGTGCATACGATTCGGGTGGAAAAGCTTGTTCCTGAAAAAATGGGCGGTAAAGCCCGGTTGATTACGGCCCGCGCCTTCGCGCCCCTGCATCAAACATTGGAAATGGCGGCGCCCATGACAGATTCATCAACAGTTTTTTTACTTTTAAAGGGACAAGATGTAGATGGTGAATTGACATTAGCCGCAAAATATAGAAAAATGACCGTGAGCCAGCATCCTAGCCGGACTAATCCGGCGGGCGTGGTGCTGCGAATCACGGAGGTCGCCCGTGTCTGATGCACTTTTATCCCATCCTGTGCTTGTTTCACGTGAAACAATAATGCCATCTTCGCCGCGTGTGATAGCGGTGGCGAATCAAAAAGGCGGTGTGGGCAAAACCACCACCGCGATTAATCTGGCTACGGCGCTTGCCGCTGTAGGGGAGCGGGTTTTGATCATTGATCTGGATCCCCAGGGCAATGCCAGCACCGGCCTGGGCATCACCAAAGAATCCCGCGATTGCTCGGTATATGAGGTGTTGCTCGGCGAAGCCACGCTGGCAGAGGCCGTACAGGCTTCCGCCGTGCCGGGCCTTTTTGTGCTGCCATCTTCTGTTGAGCTGTCTGGCGCCGATCTTGAACTGGCAATCCTGCCCCGGCGGAGCTACCGGCTGCGCGATGTGCTCCATGACGCGCTGGAGGGTGCAGGATCGGAATATTCTTACGTGCTGGTGGATTGTCCGCCTGCACTGTCCCTGCTGACCATCAATGCCCTGACGGCGGCGGATTCCGTACTGGTGCCGCTACAATGCGAGTTTTTCGCGCTGGAGGGTCTAAGCCAGCTCTTGCGCACCGTCGAAATGGTGCGGGACACGCTTAACCCGGTGCTCGATATACAGGGCGTTGTTCTGACCATGTTCGATTCGCGCAATAATCTGTCGGATCAGGTGGCGCTGGACGTGCGCGGGTTTCTGGGCAGCAAAGTTTATGAAACAGTTATCCCCCGAAATGTGCGGGTGTCCGAGGCGCCTTCCTATGGCAAACCGGTGCTGATCTATGATATGCAGTGTGCTGGCAGTCGGGCCTATATGAAGCTGGCGGGAGAAATTCTCCGCCAGGAACGTCCAGCCCAGGCCGCCTGATACTAAATTGGCGGGGACACCATGTCGGATGAAGGCAGAAGGCAAAAACTGGGCCGGGGACTATCGGCCCTGTTGGGGGATGAGCGTTCTCCCTTCGGACGGGCCATGCCATCGCGCACGCCCAATCAGGTGCCGGTAGGGAATCTGCGTCCCAATATATTGCAGCCCCGGAAAAGATTTGACGACACCGCACTGAAGGAATTGGCCGATTCCATTCGCGAAAAAGGCATTTTACAGCCGATTCTGGTGCGCCCGATCGCCGATCTGGCGGAACATTACGAAATTATCGCGGGTGAGCGGCGCTGGCGGGCGGCCCAAATGGCGCGGTTGCACGATGTGCCGGTTCTGGTCAAGGACATATCGGATACGGAAAGCCTGGAGCTGGCGCTGATCGAGAATATTCAGCGCTCCGATCTGAACGCCATGGATGAGGCGCGCGGCTATGCGAAGCTGATCGATGACTATGATCATTCCCAGGAAGATGTCGGGCGCATTGTCGGCAAAAGCCGCAGCCATGTGGCCAACATGCTGCGTCTGCTGGCGTTGCCGGAAACTGTGCAGCAAATGCTGGAGGATGGCCGGTTAACCGCAGGCCATGGCCGCACATTGATCACGGCATCCGACCCCGAGGCGCTGGCGCAACAGATTGTGACAGGCAAGCTTTCCGTGCGGGACGCTGAAGCGCTGGCCAAGGGCCGTAAGCCCCAGGGAACGAAAAAACCCCCGGTGCAAAAAGATCCCGATACACTGGAGCTCGAAAAACAGCTTTCCGATGGGCTTGGGTTGAAGGTGACGATCACCAGCCACAGCCTGGAGGGTGGGGTTATATCTGTAAGCTATACGACGCTGGACCAGCTTGAAAATGTTTATCTGCGGCTGTTAACGCCCCCGGAAGCGGGCGGCGGCCCCTGGACATAGACTTACGCATTTCGCCGGACCAGTTGCGCCACCTGCATCATGGTCTGGCTGCACAGGCTATGGTCCGGCGCGCCGGTGGTTTTGCACGCGGCCTCCCCCTGTAATAACAGGTCCAGGCCATGCGCGATGCGGGGCAAATCCCATATTCGCAATTGCTGCTGAAACGCCTGGGTGCGGCTGAAATGCACCGGTGGCCGCAGACTGCGCAGCGCCATCTCTATCGAAGCCCCCTGCGCCCGCATTGCCGCCGCCAGTTGCAGCCGCAACAGATGATTGCTGGCGCCCCGCAAAACAGCGACCGGCGCCATTGACGCCTCAAAAGCGCGGGCCAGTTGATTGTCCAGTGCGGCTATATTTCCGGCGCCAAGCGCATCACAAATGCCATCCAGGCCCTGAACGGAACTATCTCCAATACAGGCCCTTACATCCTCAATGCGGACACAGCGATCATGGGTATCGTAGATATCACAGGTATCTTTGGCCCCCGAATTTCTCCTGGAGTCTGCGGTATCTGCGACATCGCCGGTATCATAGGTATCCTGGACATCTCCGGTATCAAAGATATCTCCGGTATCTCTGATACCGGCGGTATCTTTGATATCCAGGATATCTTTGCCATCTATGATATCTTTGGCGCCACTGGCGCCACTGGCGTCTTTGCCACCTATGACATATGCTGCCCCGGTCTGTTCACTTGCATGTCTGCGCGGCCATTTATACAGCACGAGCTTGTCCAGCTCCTGCCGGGTCGCCAGCCTGTCCTCACCCAGACAGTGCAGCAGATAGTCCTTGGCCTCTGAGTTAATGGTCAGGCCATGCTGGCGCAAGTGACCACTGACCAGGGCGTCGAGATCCGCCCCGCTATCCTCATAACAGGCCACAATTGCGCACAGGCTGTGAGATTCAAACAACTTTCGCAAACGGGATGTTTTGGCCAGCTCCCCGGCTTCCACAACGGTCAGGGTGTCCCCCTGGGGATTTTCGAGAAAATTTGCGAAACAGTCTGTTTGCGCATCCCCTATGCCGCGCATGCGTATGACACGCCGGCCCCCTGTCATGGCAATCGCTGCGGCCTCATCCGCCAGCCGTGCGGGATCGTCTTTCAGATCAGCTGCCGATAGCTGGCAAATGCGAAACGGATCGGACAAATCGGCCACAACCGTTTTGGCAATCTGCACCGCATATTCACGCACCCGTCCCTCATTGGGGCCATAAAATAATATGGCGCGAAAATTGGGTCCGGGGCGTGTCAGCAACTGATCCACGGCCTTGCCTTTGATGATCGCCATGCGCGCCTCAGCCTGGGGGTTGTGCCGGCAGGCGCTGAAAATAAATCGCCAGCCGGGTAATCATTTCTTCGCTCAGGTCGCGTGCGGCACGCTCCTCTGCGTCGCGTTCCGCACTCAATGTCGCAAATTCAGAATCAACCACGTTAAAGGCAACGGTTGTGCGCAAGCTCGTTTCATACAATATCTGTTGATCCGCAATTCGGACAAGACGAAGATTGCTTAACAATCTGTAGTTGAATCGTGTAACTGACTCATCATTACGAATGGCAAGCCCGTCTTTTCTATCGCTAAGCGCTATATCCAGCCTATATTGCTTTTTATAGTTGCCACCCCGGGCGCTAAGCCTGTCGATCAGATGATTGCGCAGATGGTGGCCAGGACGGCCATCAATGTCGCTCACCTCAATCCGGGCAAATTGTGCGGGGGTCGAGCTGGCTTGCGACCGGTTGCCATAGAGCGGCTGAAACCCGCACCCTGCCAGCAGCCCGGCACAGGTCAAAACAAAAAAGGCGCGCCTAGACCACCACATTGACGATTCGATTCGGTACTACCACCACTTTACGCACTGGTTTTCCGTCCAGATGGCGTTGCACGGCCTCCAGGGCCAGCGCCCTGGTTTCAATCTCCGCGTCCGGGGCGCCGGGCGCAACGATCAGATCGCCGCGACGCTTGCCATTGACCTGGACAATGATGGTTATATTGTCAGCACGAATCAGATCCGCCTGCGCCACCGGCCAGGGCGTGTGCACCAGTAATTGCGTATGACCCAGCGACGCCCAGCATTCTTCAGCAAGATGGGGCATCATGGGAGCAGCCAGCAGGATCAGGGCTTCCAATGCTTCGCGCAACGCGAACCCCGCCGCCGCTTCGTCAGATTTCAGGTTAATGAATGCATTAATGCTGTTTGACAGCTCATAGATGCGCGCTACGGCACGATTAAAGTGAAACCGCTCAATGTCTTCGGTTACTGCGGCGATGGCGATATGCGCCGCCTTGCGCATGGTCAGGCTTGCCTCGCCAATGGTGGCCGGTGCGGTAGTTGCGGCCTGTGGCAGCCTATCAAGTGATTCATCCACCAGCCGCCATACGCGCTGGGTAAAGCGCCATGCGCCTTCGATGCCGGATTCGGTCCATTCAATATCGCGTTCCGGCGGCGTGTCGGACACCACGAACCAGCGCGCGGTATCGGCGCCATAATGCGCAATAATATGTTCGGGATCGACCACATTGCGTTTGGATTTGGACATGGATTCGATCTTGCCGACCTGCACCGGCGCGCCGGTATCTTTATGCACGGCCCCGCCCTCGCGCTTGATGACCTGTTCGGGAAACAGCCATGCGCCAGCGGCGTCCTTATAGGTTTCGTGGGTCACCATGCCCTGGGTGAACAGGCCACTGAACGGCTCGCTGTCCCTGGCGTAACCGGTTTCCTGCATGGCCCGTGTATAAAAACGCGAATAAAGCAGGTGCAGAATCGCATGCTCGACGCCGCCAATATACTGATCGACCGGCATCCAGTAATCCACTTCCTTGCGCTCAACCGGTGTGGTTGCGCGCGGGCTGCAGAAACGCGCGAAATACCAGGACGAATCGACAAAGGTGTCAAACGTATCGGTTTCCCGGATTGCCGGTTTCCCGCATTTTGGACAGGGCGCATGTTTCCATGATGGATGATGCGACAGCGGATTGCCGGGTTTATCAAAGCTGACATCGCGCGGCAGCGTCACCGGCAATTGTTCGCGCGGCACCGGCACAACGCCACAATCGTCACAATGAATAACCGGAATGGGGCAGCCCCAATAGCGCTGCCGTGAAACACCCCAGTCGCGCAACCGGTAGGTTACCGCCGGTTCCCCCGCATTTGCGGCTTGCAGGCGTTTAGCGACTTCCGCCTTGGCCCCGGCGATGGTCAGCCCATCCAGAAAACCGGAATTGATCAGGCGCCCGTTCAGATTATCCGTGTACGCATCATTAACAATGCCGATGGTTTTTGCATCAGCGGGCGCTACAACGGGTACTACCGGCAGGCCATATTTGCGGGCAAAATCCAGATCGCGCTGATCATGCGCCGGACAGCCGAAAATGGCGCCCGTGCCATATCCCATCAGCACAAAATTGGCGATATAGATGGGGGCTTCGCGTCCCGCAATGAACGGATGCTGTACTTTCAGGCCGGTGTCAAAACCCAGCTTTTCTGCGCGTTCCAGCGCCTCTGCGGTGCCCCCGATATCACGGCACTGTTTGCAGAAATCAGCGATGGCGGGATTTCCGGCGGCCAGTTCCAGCGCAATGGGATGATCTGCGGAAATGGCGCAGAAGCTCATCCCGAAAATCGTATCATGGCGTGTCGTGTAAACTTCCAGAAGGCCGCCGCCGGGCAAAGACTTTGCCTCTGGGCCGTTAATGGCAAAACGGATACGCATGCCTTCGGACCGGCCGATCCAGTTGCTCTGCATCAGCCGGACTTTTTCCGGCCAGCGTTCCAGCGTGTCCAGGGATTTCAGCAAATCATCCGCATACGCCGTAATTTTGAAAAACCACTGGGTGAGCATGCGCTGTTCGACCAGTGCGCCGGACCGCCATCCCCTGCCGTCAATAACCTGTTCATTGGCCAGCACCGTGCCGTCCACCGGATCCCAGTTGACCGATGATTCCTTGCGGTACACCAGACCCTTTTCCAGAAAATCCAGAAACATCCGCTGTTCATGGCCATAATATTCTGCGTCGCATGTGGCCAGTTCGCGCGTCCAGTCGATCGACAGGCCCATGGCCTTTAATTGCCCGCGCATGGTGGCGATATTTTCATAGGTCCAGATGGCGGGATGGATGCCGCGTTCGCGCGCCGCATTTTCGGCGGGCATGCCGAAGGCGTCCCAGCCCATGGGGTGCAGCACATTAAATCCCCGCGCGCGCTTATAGCGCGCCACAATGTCGCCCATTGTGTAATTGCGGACATGCCCCATATGGATGCGGCCGGAGGGATAGGGAAACATCTCCAGCACATAATATTTTTCACGCGCGTCAGGCGCCGCCACAAAGGCCTGCTCCGCCTCCCAGCGCGCCTGCCATTTCTGTTCTGATTCCCTGGGATTATAGCGGGCCATGCGCGTCCTGCTTTTCCGCTTTAGCCGGCTTCGCTGTCGATGCGCAATTGCCGCGCCCGGGTTAAAATGGAATTTTCGACCCGAACTCCGGTTTCGGCATTGCCCGGGGCGTCCGTCCAGGCGCCCCCTGGCCCCTGCTCCTGCCGGAAGACCGAAACCTTTACGCCGTCGGCGCGCAACCGTTTGTCCAGAATATAGATGGTCATCTTGAAACGTTCATTCGGATGGCTCGGGTTAATGTACCAGTCCGTAATTATTACGCCACCGAAAGGATCAGCGGAAGCCAGGGGCATAAAAGCAATCGTGTCGAGGCTGGCGCGCCATAGATAGCTGTTGACGCCAATACCGCCGCCGCCTTCGTTTTTGTCCTTGCCGCCGCCAAGCCCGAATATGCCGCCTTCACCAAACAGGGATTCGTCGGACTTGGGGCCCGTGGGCGCCGGATCATAGCGATTCTTGCCGATTTTCTCAGGATAGCGCGATTCGGTTTCCGTAGAGCCGCAGCCGGAAAGTATAAGCAGACAGCCCATCGCAGCAATCAGGACAATGTCCCGCCAGTTCCGTACAGTGTATGACAAAATCTTCCCCTTACATGCGGTTACAGGCCGCTTTATAGAGCCAAGCGGCACTAGCGGCAACCGCTGTGCAATAAAATCTCCACAAAATTATGGCAGGTCCGGGCGATCATGCGGCGGGCGGACCGCTCCTGCGCCGCCGTCAAAACTTGATAAACGCTTATATTGCTGACTAAATCATAGGCATAGGCGTCATTTATGTGATGTTAGGGCAACAGGTCTTTCTATTCGTAACATTGTGGCGATCCTGTTTGGCGTTCTTGCTTGACCCTTACGATGCAGTTTGCGAGATTGGCCGGGAAATGGCGGGTGCAGCGGGTGCCCTGCCTGTTAGCGGTTAGACCGGTCAGCCTGTTAGACGCATGGTGGCGGCGAACCTACTAAACATGAGGTGAAAGTATGAAAACGTTTCTGTATGGCACAACTGCACTGGTTGCTTCCGGCATGATGGCTGGCGCTGCGTTGGCCGCCGATCCGATCTCGATGAAGATCAATGGCTTCTATGATGCGTCACTGGTGTTACATGATGATGACGCGCCGGGCACTGGCGACAGCTCTGTCAAGCAGGACGTTGAAATCAATGTCAATGGCTCGACCGTCCTGGACAGCGGTGTGACCGTGGGCGCAAATATTGAGTTCAAGGAACAGGTGGGCGGCGCCGCTCTCGGCAACGAAGAAGTGTTTGCCTTTGTGGAAGGGGGCATGGGCCGCGGCGAAATCGGCTCGACCGACAGCGCGCCCTTCAAAATGGCCTATACCGCGCCATCACCGACTGATTCCTATGGCGTTGACACGCCGATCTTCTGGAATATTTCGCGCTTCAGCGCCCGCACGACAACACGCATCAAAATGTCGGGCGATGCCAACAAGGTGACCTATTTCACCCCCCGTATGACGGGCTTCCAGCTTGGCATATCCTATACTCCGTCGAATGATGGCGCGGGCGCCGCTGGCGTAACGGCGGGCGCGTCCCCGACTTTGGGTGCTGTGAACACCGATCTTTCCATCGGTAGCGGCTGGGTAAACACATTTGGCGTTCGTGGCGACGCGAATGGCGGCATTGAAGATATTATTGAACTGGGCGGCAGCTATGTCGGCGAGTTCTCCAATATCGGCATCAAGCTCTCCGCCGGTTACGCTTGGGGCGATCATGAATCCGATGGCATTAATGCTGCCGGCATCGGCCGGGCGAGCATCATTTCCAGCGATCCGGAAGCCTGGCACCTGGGCGCCAATTTCACATCCATGGGCTGGACCCTTGGTGGCGGCTATTATGGTTCGAATGGCATGATCCCGACGGGCTCTCCGACGCGCAGCGCGCGGGACGAAGAAGCCTGGAATGCTGGCGTGACTTATGCGTCAGGCCCGTGGCAGGTCGGTATTGCCTATATGAATTCCGAGCAGCAAAGCGCGACTGGCGCTCCCGGCAAGAACGAGCTGAAACTGGTTGACGTTGGGGCCCAGTACAAACTGGGGCCAGGAGTGGCGATTGCTACTGACCTTACCTTCGCGCAGGATCGGGTTCCTGGACCGGGCACCAAGCTGGTTCCGCATGATGTCGACGACAAGGCGCTTGCTTTGACCCTGATGCTGGATTTCTAGTCCATACCTGATATAGTATTACGAAAGGGCAGGCTTTGGTCTGCCCTTTTTCGTGGCGGATGTTGATCCTATGGATTCAGGCGGGTCTGGTTGATGGGCGCTATTATCTGGCTGGCCTCCTATCCCAAATCGGGCAATACCTGGCTGCGGGCGTTTTTGTTCAACCTGTTGCGCAATCCGCCGCAGCCTGCCTCCATCAATGAGCTGGACAGCTTCTGCATCGGCGAATCAGCCGGCGCCTGGTATGCCCGCCGGGCTGGCCATGCGATCGGGGACATGGCAATGGATGCCATCATGGCCCTGCGCCCATTGGTGCATCGGGACTTTACCCAGGCCTTTCCGGATTCCGTATTTGTCAAAACCCATAATTTTCTGGGTGAATGTTGTGATGTCGCGCTGCATACGATGGATGTGACCGCAGGGGCGATCTATGTGGTGCGCAACCCGCTGGATGTGGTGATTTCCATGACGGACCATTTCGGCGTCGGCCTGGATGCGGCCATAGATCGTTTGGGCGATCCGGCGGCGGCGACCGAAACCACGGATGCCCATGCTTCGGAATTTCATTCCGACTGGTCAACCCATGTCAAAAGCTGGACCGGTCAGCCTAACCCCGGCCTGCACATTATGCGGTATGAGGATATGCTGGACCGTCCCAACCGCAGTTTCCGGCAACTTGCCACTTTTCTGGGACTGACGCCCCCCAATGACCGGTTGCGCAAGGCGATAAAATTTTCGTCTTTTGAGACCCTTCAGGCGCAGGAAAAAAAACACAGTTTCAAGGAACGCAGCGAGTTTTCGCAGGCATTTTTTCGTTCCGGCCGTAAGCAGCAATGGCGCAGCCTGCTAAGCTCCGCCCAGATCGACAGGATCGTGGCCGCGCATAATGAACAAATGGCGCGATTCGACTATCTTCCCTAACCGGCGGGAATGTGTTTTGGTGTGGCGCAAAACATCCCATCCGGGCCATTTTTTGCTACCATTGCGGATAAAATGCATGTATTCAGCGTGATATAATTTTTATCACTGTAAAATAGTGGGAAATAAAATGAACCACCTTGACCAACTGGAAAACAAGAGTGTTTTCATCCTGCGCGAGGCGTTTAACCGCCTCGACAGGATCGGCATGCTGTGGTCTCTGGGCAAGGACTCCAATGTCATGATCTGGCTGGCGAAAAAGGCATTTCTGGGCCATGTGCCGTTTCCGGTGATTCATGTGGATACAGGCAAAAAATTCAAGGAAATGTATGAATTTCGCGATCGCTATGTGAAGGAGTGGAATCTGACCCTTATCCGCGACACCTGCCCGCCGATCGAGGAAATGGACCAGAGCCTGCCCGCCGCCGCGCGCTCGGCTGCGCGTAAAACCGCAGGTCTGAAAAAGGTTCAGGACCGTGAAAAATTCAGCGGACTGATCGCGGGTATCCGGCGCGATGAACAGGCAACGCGCGCAAAGGAACGGGTGTTCAGCCCGCGTGGCCTGGAAGGCCAATGGGATTTTCGCGATCAGCCACCCGAATTCTGGGACCAGTATAAAACCGATTACCCGCCGGGCACGCATATCCGTATCCATCCGCTGCTGCATTGGACAGAACTGGACATCTGGCAATATACACAGCGCGAAAATATTCCAACCATATCGCTCTATTATTCGAAAAATGGCAAACGCTACCGCTCGCTTGGCGATGAAGACATCACGTTCCCGGTGGAAAGCAATGCCAGCACCATCGATGAAATCATTACTGAACTGCAAACGACGAATGTGTCCGAGCGTTCCGGCCGTGCGATGGATCATGAATCAGAAGATGCGTTCGAGCGCCTGCGCGCCGATGGCTATTTGTAAGGGCTAAAGCGAATGTCGAAACTTTCTGAATCAGCTGTCCGCGATTTACTGCGCATCGTGATTGTCGGCCATGTGGATCACGGCAAGTCAACGCTGGTTGGCAGACTTCTCCATGACACAAATTCTCTGCCGCTTGGCAAGGTGGAAGAAATCAAGGCCATGTCGGACCGGCGCGGCATGCCGTTCGAATATGCGTTCCTGATGGATGCGTTGCAGGCCGAACGCGATCAGGGCATCACGATTGACACGTCACAGATCTGGTTTAATTCCGACAAGCGCAATTATGTGATTATCGATGCCCCCGGGCATAAAGAGTTTCTGAAAAACATGATCACCGGCGCGGCCCAAAGCGATGCGGCGCTGCTGATCATCGACGCCGTCGAAGGCGTGCGCGAACAATCGCGCCGTCATGGCTATCTGCTGCATCTGCTGGGCATTCGTCAGGTGGCCGTCGCCATCAACAAAATGGATCTGGTGAATTACAGCGAAGCGCGTTTTAACGAAATAGCCATGGAATACCGCGCTTATTTGACCGAACTTGGCGTCGTGCCAACCTTCATTCTGCCGGTGTCGGCGCGTGAAGGTGAAAATATCGTCACCCGTTCCGATGCGATGCAATGGTATGATGGACCGACGGTTGTGGGCGCGCTTGACTGTTTTGTGTCGGAACCATTGTCCAGCGAACTGCCGCTGCGCCTGCCGGTGCAGGATGTGTATAAATTTGATGAACGCCGCATCATTGCCGGCCGCATTGAATCGGGCCGCGTCACTGTCGGCGATGAAATCATGTTTTCACCCTCCAATAAAACGGCACGGGTAAAAAGCCTGGAAGTGTGGCCCGAAACGCTTGCAAAACCCGCATTCGCCACGGCGGGTTATAGTGTGGGGCTGACGCTGGATGATCAGATTTTTGTCGAACGCGGTGACACGATCAGCCATGTCCGCAATGCGCCGGTTGAAACCGATGTGTTCCGTGCACGTCTGTTCTGGCTGGGCCATGAACCGCTGACCATTGGCAAGACATACAAGCTGAAACTGAACACTACCGAGGCGCAGGTTCAGGTGCAAAAAATCGAGGCGGTTATCGATACCGGCGATCTGTCTTCTGCAACCGCAACACAGGTGGATCGCAATCAGGTTGCTGAAGTGGTGCTGCGTTCGCGGCGCATGGTGGCGCTGGATGCCTTTAATGACATGCCTGCAACCGGGCGTTTCGTGCTGGTCGATGAGTATGATATTGCCGGTGGCGGCATAATTTCCATGGAAGGCTATGCCGATCAGCGGCAGCTGATCACGCAGCGTTCTACCAATATCGTCAAGGCCGAACAGGGTGTCAGTGATGATGAACGCGCCCGCATGAACGGCCATCGCGGCGGCGTGATCTGGTTTACCGGGCTGTCGGGTGCTGGAAAATCCACATTGTCGATGGAACTTGAACGGCGTCTGTTTGAAAAAGGCTATTCCGTCTATGTGCTGGATGGGGACAATATCCGCTTTGGCCTCAACGCCAATCTGGGTTTTTCACCCGAAGACCGTTCGGAAAATATCCGCCGGGTGGGCGAGGTCGCGGCGCTGTTTGCGCGTGCGGGCATGATTGCGCTTACCGCGTTTATTTCTCCCTATCGCTCTGACCGGGACCGCGCGCGCGCCGCAATGCCGGATCGTTTTCACGAAATCTATGTGCAGGCCGACGTGACAACCTGTGAAAGTCGCGATCCCAAAGGTCTGTACGAAAAGGCGCGTCGTGGCGAGATAAAGGAATTTACGGGGATTTCTGCGCCCTATGAAGTTCCCGAATCGCCTGAATTGACGGTTGATACAAGCAAACATTCCGTCGAGGAATGCGTGGCGCAACTGATCGCCTATGTGGAAGCAAATTTTTCACTGCGCACGGCCAATCGCAAGGCAGGCTAAACAATCCCGCTGATCCCGGCGATGCCTGCCGTCCCGCTGCCCCGCAGGCGGCGGGCATTGTTTGCATGAATGCCGCCCAGCGCAATGACCGGCGCGCGCGCGCCACGGGTTAGTTTCGCAAATCGAACAGGCCCCAGCGTTGCCGCGCCCGGATGGCTTTGGGTGGCGAATACCGGCGATAGCAGTATGGCGTCTGCGCCAAACTGATGGGCGCGATGCATGCTGCGCAAACCATGGGCGGCCACCGTCACCATGGCATCGGGTTTTACCCTGCGAATCGCGCGTGCCTGATGCGCCAGGCCTTGCGGAAAATGCGCGCCGTCTGCATCTATGCGCAACGCCATGCGCCAATCCCCGGCCAGCAGAAACACAATGCGGCGTTTCCGGCACAGCCGTAGCAGGGTCCGCGCCATCGCCTCGCGATTGCCATGCTCATAATGGCGAAAAATAAAACCCGATCCTGCGGGCAGACGCAATAGGGCGTCACGGGGATTATGCAGGCGTTGCGTATCACTCAATAACCACAATGCCGGTAGTGCGCGTTCGCGACGGGCAAACCGCGATGCGCATTTGAGTTGGATCGCAAGCCCTGCCAGTGTCATTCAATATCTCATAGCTGAAAAATACGTGTATTATTCAAATCATGACCCAGACCGATTCATCGCGGCAAGCAGATATTACCGCAAATCTTGCGGCAGTGCGCGCGCGCATTGCCGCGGCAGCGCAGGCGGTTGGGCGCGATCCGGCCAGCATTACACTAATCGCGGTCAGCAAATTTCATAATGCCGAAGCCGTTCTGCCTGCCCTTGTTGCAGGACAATGTGATTTTGGTGAAAACCGCGTGCAGGAAGCAGCCGCCAAATGGCCACCGCTTTGCGAGAATTTTCCCGAATGCAGACTGCATCTGATCGGCCCGTTACAGACCAATAAGGTGCGTGAGGCGGTGACGCTGTTTGACGCCTTTCACACGCTGGATCGGGAAAGGCTGGCGCGGCGACTTGCGGATGAAATTACCGCCAGTGGAAAATCGCCTGCGCTGTTTGTTCAGGTGAATATCGGTCTAGAGCCGCAAAAGGCCGGCGTGGCCCCCAAAGATGCAGACCGTTTTATCGCGCAATGCCGTGTCGAATTTGGTCTGAACATTTGCGGGCTTATGTGTATTCCGCCCGCGCAGGAAAATGCGTCACCACATTTCAAATTTCTGGCTGAAATTGCAGCGCGCAATGGCCTGCGCCAATTAAGCATGGGCATGAGCGATGATTTCGAGGCGGCCATCGCGCATGGCGCAACCCATGTGCGCGTCGGCAGCGCAATTTTCGGCGCGCGGACGCAGCGTTAGCGGCGCCTCACAGATACAGCGCGCCAATATCGACTGTGGAACTGTTGCCTAGCTGATCGAAATTCTGGGCGATCCAGCTATCTGCGCGGGCGCGGCCTGTGTCGCGCAGTCCGGTCAGAAATTCCCATTCGGTGCTCATCTTGCTGGCCACGCCCAGGCTGCACATCATGCCGTCGTCGGCAATGGCGTGGATCAGCATGCGGCTGAATGACGGGTCGTCCAGCTTGCCATCATCGATCAGTTTGGTCACGAAACTGACCGCGCGCATCTCGCGCATCAGCGATGAATTGAAACTGATTTCATTGATGCGATTCATGATCTCGCTGGCGGTGCGCGGTAATTTCGCGCGCTCAATCGGATTGATATGCACAATCACCACATCATGACTTTTACATCCATAGATCAGCGGAAAAATCGCCGGATTGCCCATATAGCCGCCATCCCAATAGGCCTCACCATCAATTTCAATCGCCTGAAACAGAAATGGCAGACAGCTGGACGCCAGCACGGCGTCGGCGGTTATTTCATTGTTCTCGAAAATTTTTACTTTGCCGGTGCGCACATTGGTGGCGGAAAGAAACAGTTTGACCGGGCATTTATCGCTGCGCAGCGCATCGAAATCGACGCTTTGCTGCAGCACCGTGCGCAACGGGTTGAGGTTCAGCGGATTGAACTGATAGGGCGATAACATTCGTGTCATCAGATCAAAGGCCAGAAATGCGGGCGATTCACCGGTCGAGGTAAAGCCAAGCAGCTTGTCAAATATATTTGGCCGCAGCGGGCTTAGCTCGCCTGCTTTGGCAACGCGCTTCCAATAGGCCTCAAGGGCTGCGCGCGCGCCCTCGCGGCCATCTTTCGCCAGACCGGACGCAAAGACCGCGCCATTCATCGCGCCCGCGCTTGTGGCGCTGATGCCTTCAATGGAGATGCGCGGTTCTTCACACAGCCGGTCCAGTACGCCCCAGGTAAATGCGCCATGGGCGCCGCCGCCCTGCAGGGCCAGATTAATTGGCTTTATGGCCTGGTCCGTATCATTCGCCTGCTGCGAATGCTGTGCGGGAACTTTCGTGCCGTCCGCCATTTATCCTCACCCGGTATATTGCTTTGGGCGAAGTCTATCGTATTTGGGGGATGCGGCGGAAGATATTCTGCAGGCAGGAACCCGGTCCGGCGATCTGGCCGGACCGGGTTTATCTGGTAAGGCTACAGGATGGTTTCGCCATGCAGCGACAGGTCCAGCCCATCGCGTTCATATTCCGGCTCAACCCGCAGGCCGATGGTGAACTTGATCAGATACAGGATCCCGGCGGTGGCCAGCGCGCACCAGGCAATGGTGTACCCGATGCCAACGATCTGCGTCATAACCTGACCCGGATTGCCCTCGATCAGGCCCGAGACGCCGCCAATGCCCTTTAGGGCGAAGACGCCGGTCAGCAGGGCCCCAACGATACCGCCAATGCCATGCACGCCGAACGCATCCAGACTATCATCATATCCCCCGGCATGCTTCAGCCAGGTGGCGCCCCAGTAGCACATAATCCCGGCAACCAGGCCGATGATCAGCGCGCCGGACGGATCCACAAAGCCCGATGCAGGCGTAATGGCGACAAGGCCTGCAACTGCGCCTGAAATCAGGCCCAGTGCGCTGGGTTTGCCGCGCAGCGACCATTCGGTGAACATCCAGGACAGCGCGGCTGCGGCTGCGGCAATCATGGTGACGGCCATCGCCATGCCTGCACGTCCATTGGCCGCACCCGCCGAACCGGCATTGAAGCCAAACCAGCCAACCCACAGCAGGGACGCGCCGATAAGGCTCAACACCAGATTATGCGGCGCAAAATTATGACTGCCGCCCTTGCCATAGCCGGTACGCTTGCCGATGATCAGCGCTGCAACCAGGCCCGCCACACCGGCATTGATATGCACCACGGTGCCGCCGGCGAAATCAAGTACGCCTGCACCCCACAGCACACCCATCGGATGCCAGACCCAATGCGCAATCGGCGCATACACGATCAGCACCCAGAGCACGGTGAAGACCAGCAGGGACGAGAATTTCATCCGGTCAACAAAGGCGCCCGTGATCAGCGCGGGCGTGATGATCGCGAAAGTCATCTGGAACATCATGAACACGCTTTCGGGAATGGTGAACTGCACCGATCCGGTTTCCATGCCCGCCCCCAGCAGGAACGGCGCATTCATATCCATGCCATGCAACAGGACGCGACCCATGTCACCCACATAGGCGGTGCCATTGCCAAAGGCCAGGCTATAGCCCAGCACCATCCACAACACAGCCACGACACAGCAGATGGCGAAACTTTGCGTGACTGTCGCCAGCACGTTCATCTTGCGCACCATGCCGCCGTAAAACAGCGCCAGGCCGGGGATGGTCATAAGTAAAACCAGCGCTGTCGATGTCAGCATCCATGCTGTATCGCCGCTATCAATGGCCGGCGCCGCCGCTTCGGCCGCCTCCTGCGCCAGAACGGGGTCCATAAAGCCAAGTCCGGCAAGCGCCAGAAATGCGGCCAGGAAAGAATATTTAATGAGATTTTGCATGTTGTTCTCCATAAACCGCTTACAGCGCGTCGGCGTCTTTTTCGCCTGTGCGCACACGGATGACCTGATCAATGGGGGAAACGAAAATTTTACCATCGCCGATCTGCCCGGTGCGGGCGGCAGCGACGATGGCGTCAACCACGGCCTCAACCTGATCGGTGGAAATCGCCAGTTCCAGTTTCAGTTTCGGCAAGAAGCTGACCGCATATTCCGCGCCACGGTAGATTTCCGTGTGGCCCTTTTGCCGTCCGTAACCCTTTACTTCGGTTACGGTCATGCCCTCTATGCCCAAGGCGGTCAGCGCCTCACGCACTTCGTCCAGCTTGAAAGGCTTGATGATAGCCATTACGAGTTTCATAAGTATGTTTCTCCTCCATCTGGATTGCCCCGGTAGACAGCTGTTATTTCAAGAACTGTGCCGGTTTGTGATAATCGTCACGAATTGGTAATCATTAGGGATTCTAAGAGGGATATGGACCCCGTTGGCAGAAGCACGCCGCTGGTTTGACTATTTAGCAGGCTTTGTGCACAATAATTAGGCAGCAAATATGACCTCAGCACCATTTGACGCTGACATCGTTCTGGTAGGGGGCGGCCTGGCGGGCCTGAGTTTCGCGCTTGCGGCGGGGCAGGCCGGACTGTCTGTGCTTGTACTTGACGCCGCCACCCCGGCCACAAGCCTTGCATCCGGATTTGACGGGCGCGTATCCGCGCTGGGCCGCGCGTCCATCCGGCTGATGGGAGGCCTGGGGGTCTGGCCGCTACTGGTCAAGGATGCACAACCCATTCTGGATATTATGGTCAGCGACGGGCGCGTAGAAAGTGGTCCCTCGCCGCTTGCCCTGCATTTCGATCATCTGGACGGGGATGCCACAAGATCGGGACAACCGCTCGGTCATATCCTTGAGAACCGCCATATACGTTCGGCGCTGCATGCCGCGCTTGCAGACTATGCGGCGACGGTTACTGTGCGCACACCCGTAAGGGTGCTTTCGGCGCTGCCGGATGCGTATGGCGTAACCGTACAACTGGCGGATGGCGGCAGTCTGCGTGGGCGTCTGTGCGTTGCGGCGGATGGCAGGCAATCCGTCCTGCGGCAGGCGGCGGGCATCAAATCGGTCGCCTGGAAGTACGGCCAGTCGGGTATCGTGGCGACGGTGCATCATGCCCAGCCGCATGGCGGCCTGGCGCATGAATATTTTTTACCCGGCGGTCCGTTCGCCATTCTGCCCATGACCGGCGCACGATCTTCGCTGGTATGGACCGAATCCACTGCGCGCGCGCAGGCCCTGATGGCGCTGGGTCAGGCCGATTTTGATGCGGAACTGCGCAGGCGTTTCGGCAGTCAATGGGGCGAAATCAACAGCGAAGGCCCGCGCTGGATATATCCATTATCATTTCACCATGCCCGCGATTACGTAAGCGACCGGCTGGTGCTTGTCGGCGATGCGGCGCACACCATCCACCCGATTGCAGGACAGGGATTAAATCTGGGCCTGCGCGATGTGGCGGCGCTGGCCGAAGTGCTGGTGGATGCACACCGGCTGGGGCTGGATATTGGCGCGGCAACGGTGCTGGAACGCTATCAGGCATGGCGGCGTTTTGACAATGTCAGCCTGTCGATTGCAATGGATATGCTCAATCGCCTGTTTTCCAATGACGCACCCTTATTGCGGCTGGCGCGCGATATTGGACTGGGTGTGGTAGGGCAGATCGGACCCTTGCGGCGGCTGGCCATGCGCCACGCAGCGGGGGATGTGGGAACGCTGCCCCGCCTGATGGCCGGCAAGGTATTGTAAGCTTTACGGGCAAAGTTTATAGCCGCCATGTTCGGTGACAAGAAGCAGTGCGGCGGAAGGATTTTCTTCGATCTTCTGGCGCAGGCGATAAATATGCGTTTCCAGCGTGTGGGTGCTGACAGCCGCATTATAGCCCCAGACTTCGTGCAGCAGCACATCTCGCCCGGTCACCTGATCGCCCGCGCGATACAGAAATTTCAGAATCGCAGATTCTTTTTCGGTCAGCCGGATTTTGCGTGCGGTGGTTTCATGCACCAGCAGTTTTGCGGATGGCTTGAATTTATAGGGTCCGATATTAAAGACCGCATCTTCGCTTTGTGCATGCTGGCGTAAATGCGCCCGCACCCGCGCCAGCAGCACCCCATAGCGAAACGGTTTGGTGACATAATCATTGGCGCCCGATTCAAGCCCCAGAATCGTGTCAGCTTCGGAATCAGCGCCGGTAAGCATGATGATCGGGCATTTCACGCCCAGCGCGCGCATCTTGCGGCATGCTTCGCGCCCATCCATATCCGGCAGGCCAACATCCAGCAGCACCAGATCGGCCGTTGACTGCTGTATCCATTGCAGCCCCTCTGCTGCGGAATGCACCAGATGGCTGGAAAACTCGCCCTGCAAATCGAATTGCTCAGATAGGGACTCACCCAGCATCACATCATCGTCTACGATCAGAAGGCGTTTTTGCAAATTAACCGGCATAACCCGTTCTTGAGCCTGTTCTTGAAACTGGAGCATCGTAATCCCTTCCTATGCGAAAAATCCATCTGCCAGATGCCGTATCGCGATCATTGCATGCCGCAATGAAGTGGTTAGCAAACAATTTAAGCCTTGTCGGGAAGCATGCCATGTGCATTTTGTCACACATGACGACATTTACTATCATCACTCCCCCGGCTATGGCGCTTTTTTGTGAAGGCAAATCATGAGTCCGGAACAGTTCAGCATATCCTCTCTGGTAGGGGTTGAGCGCGCCATGGGCGATTTTCGCCGTGGCCTGCCCGTACTGATATGCGATGATGCGGGCAGTCCAGCCCTTCTGGCCGTGGCGGCCGAGCTTGCCCGGCCGGAAACCATACAGGCCATGACGCAATGGGCGGGAACATCCCCTTTTCTGGCATTGACCCATCAACGCGCCGCCACCCTGAAAATTCGCCTGTATACGCCGGATGTTGTGCTTTTGCCGCAAAACGCCAAAGGCGGGTGGGAAACCGCAGATGCGGCGAAGTCTCTCGCGGACCCCTCACATGATCTGGAATTACCCCTGCGCGGCCCATTTCATGCCGTGCGTACGCTTCAGGGCAAGGGTTGGACAGCGGCCATAAAGCTGGCCAAACTGGCGCATCTGCTGCCCGCCGTCATTGCGGTTAATCTGCCACAGGCCCAACCGGTAAAGGACTTTGCCAGCAGGCATGACCTGCTGCAGGCCGGCGCCGGCGCCCTGCTATCCTATGATGCGGCGGCGGCAATGGCTTTGGTGCAGGTGGCGGGCGCCCGGGTACCGCTGGCGGGCGCGGAAACGGCGCGCCTGATCGCCTTTCGGCCCAAAGATGGCGGGCTGGAGCATTTCGCCATCGTGATCGGCGATCCGGACCGGCATCAGCCGGTGCTGGCGCGGCTGCATTCGGAATGTTTTACGGGCGATCTGATCGGTTCGCTGAAATGTGATTGCGGCGAACAGTTGCGCGGCGCGATCAAGCAGATCAATGAAGCAGGCGGCGGTGTTCTGCTGTATCTGGCGCAGGAAGGCCGGGGCATTGGCCTGATCAACAAGCTGCGCGCCTATGGGCTGCAGGACCAGGGGTTCGATACCAATCAGGCCAATGAACGGCTGGGCTTCGCGGCCGACGAGCGGATTTTCCTGCCCGCCGCCCGGATGCTGACTTTGCTGGGCTTCAACGAAGTCCGGCTGATGAGCAACAACCCTTCGAAAGTTTCCGGCCTGGAACAATTGGGCGTGCGCGTCGTGGAACGGGTGCCGCACCAGTTTCCCAGCAATGAACATAACTGGTTCTATCTCAACACCAAACGCGACAAAAGCGGCCATCTGCTCTAGGCAATAGTTACCGCCTCACCAGGGATATTGACGGCCTGTACGCATAAGCTATTGATTTATCTAATGGTATTTCTGGCCTGACATTTGCGTATATGACGCCATGTCTACAGAGCCTCAAGTCCCGGTCAACCCGTCTTCCTATACAGGGCGCTATTATGCGTTGCCGTTGCGGGGCCGTCTGACGCCCTATGAAGGCGGGACGTTCAGCAATGCGCCCGGCACGATCCGGGAAGAAGACGCCAGGACCGCCGAGACGGCGCAAAAGAAAGCCGGTTTTTCGTTCGCCGGTTTTCTCGACATGATCAATCCGTTGCAGCATATCCCGATTGTGTCCAGCATTTACCGGCGCATCACCGGCGACGAAATCACCCCGGTTGGCCGCGTTGCGGGCGATACGATGTTTTTGGGCGTCATTGGCCTGGCCAGTTCCCTGATCAATACAGTGATTGAAAAGGTTACAGGCAAGGATGCCGGTGACCATGTGATGACCGCGATGCTGGGGGAAAAGGACAAAGCCCCCGTTCCGGCGGACGATCAGGATGATGGCGCCAATAATGTGCTGGCCGCAATCCCACAATCCGAAACCCGGCGCGGCCGCGTGACGGTGCACCCAAAAGGCGTCACTGCGCCTGCGCCGCTCGACGCCGCAACGCTCGACGCCCTGTCCCGCACGATTGGCAGTGCCGAACCCCTGGCGCATCTGGCCCAGCCTGTCAGCCCGGATACGAACAGGAACAAGTTATCCGCACCCGCCAGATCGCCGGGCCAGATGGCGGCGGCCACCAGCTATAATGATGCGCTGATCCGCATGCAGCAGGGGCTGGACCAGTATCAGGCGCAGCAACCTCATAGCCCGTAACCGGTGCGTTCGCATCCCACGCGCCATTCCAGCATGGCGGGCATATTCCAGATGGCGTCCATATAGGTTTTGCATCCGCCGTCACAGGCAACATCATAGGTCATGAACCGTGTCACCACCGGCGCATACATCGCGTCCGCAATGCTAAATTTACCAAACAGGAACGGCCCGCCCGCACCCCATTGCGCGCGGGCATCGCGCCAGATTTCCTGAACGCGCGCAATGTCCGCAGCAACGCCTTCCCCATCCAGGCCCTTACCCGGATAGCGGCCCAGAATGTCCATCGGCAGATGGGTGCGCAGCGCCTGAAAGCCCGAATGCATTTCGGCGCTAATGCTGCGCGCCCGCGCCCGCGCGGCGGGATCGGCTGGCCATAATTGTTTTTGTGGAAACAGCCCGGCCAGATATTCGGCAATCGCCAGACTGTCCCAGATTGTCAGCCCATTATGCTTCAGCACGGGAACCTTGCCGGACGGTGAATGCTGTAAATTCTGCTGGCGCGTGCCGGGCTGGCGCAACTGAACATGCGCTTCGTCAAACGCAATGCCCGCATGTTTCATCACCAGCCAGGGCCTTAACGACCAGGACGACCAGTTTTTGTTTCCGATAACCAGTATGAATTCCGGCATGTCATCCTCGTTTACAAGGCGCACAATTCAGCCACTTACAGAGAGTGTACAGATCGCGCCGGCTATATGCTACATTGCCGTCATGATTACGGAACTGAATGAACGCTCGCGGCAGATTTTCCGCGCATTGGTCGAAGCCTATCTGGCCGAGGGAATTCCCGTGGGCTCCAAAAGCATTGCCGCGCAACTGCCCACGCTGCTCAGTTCCGCGACGGTCCGCAATGTGATGAAAGACCTGGAGGATATGGGGTTGCTCTATGCGCCGCATACCAGTGCAGGCCGTATTCCCACGCAAACCGGCCTGCGCATGTTTGTCGACGCGCTGCTGGAAATCGGCAATGTCACCGAAAAAGAGGCGCGCGAAATCGAGGCCATGGCCTCCTCGCATGGCGCCAAGATGGAAGATGTGCTGGCGGACGCCACCAGCCGCCTCTCGGGTCTGGCGCGTTGCGCGGGGCTGGTGCTGTCGCCCAAGCATGAACCGCCGCTCAAGCATATCGAATTTGTAAATATCGGTCCCGGTCAGGCGCTGACGGTGATTGTCGGGCAGGATGGCCATGTGGAAAACCGGCTGATCACGGTGCCGCTGGGCATGACGGCGGGCGCGCTGCAACAGGCCAGCAATTATCTGAATGCGCGGCTTCTGGGCCGCACCCTGGAAGAGGCGCGCAGGCAGATACTGGTGGAACTGGAGAGCAAGCGCCTGGAGCTGGATGAGCTGAGCGCCAAGGTGGTGGAAGCGGGGCTTGCGGTCTGGGGCGGCGGGCATAATCGCAGTGCAGGGGCCTCGCTGATTGTGCGGGGCCATTCCAATCTGCTGGAGGATGTGCACGCGATCGAGGATCTGGAGCGTATCCGCACCCTGTTCGAAGATCTGGAGGGCCAGAATGACCTGATCCAGCTTCTGGAGCTGGCCCGCAACGCCGATGGGGTGCGCATTTTCATCGGATCGGAAAACAAGCTGTTCAGCCTGTCCGGTTCGTCGCTGGTGCTATCGCCCTATCGCAACAAGAACGAACAAATTGTCGGCGTGATCGGAGTTATTGGCCCGACCCGGTTGAATTATGCCCGCATCATCCCCATGGTGGATTATACCGCCAAGATTGTCGGGCAATTGTTGTCCTGAACGCGCTCTGCTATAGAGTGCCGCTGCAAAAATAATGGATTTATGATGAACGAAATCGAGAACGAAGCTGAGGGTTTTCCTCAGGAAGAAAATATCGAAATTCAGCCCGAGACGCCGCCGCAACCCACCCCGGAGGAGCTTATTGCGCGGCTGGTAACCGAGGTGGCGGATCTCAAGGACCAGCTTTTGCGCGCCGTGGCCGAGGGTGAAAATATCCGCCGCCGCGCCGCGAAGGAAAAGCAGGACGCCAGCAAGTTCGCCATCGCCAGTCTGGCCCGCGACCTGCTGGCGGTGCCGGACACGCTGGACCGCGCCATCAGCAGCATTCCCGAAGAGGTGCGCGCCCAGGAAGGCGTGGTGAACCTGATCGAAGGGATGGAGCTGACCCAGCGTCAGTTGCTGGGCATTTTTGAGCGTCACGGCATCAAACCGATTCACCCGATGGGGGAAAAATTCGACCCCAACTTCCATCAGGCCATGTTCGAGGCCCCCGATACCGGCCAGCCGGACGGCACTATCGTGCAAATTCTGCAAATGGGCTATGTCATTGGCGACAGATTGTTGCGTCCGGCGATGGTAGGGGTGGCCAAGGGCGGCGGCCAGAATGTGGGCGCGCCCGGCAGCACGGTCAATACGTCCGCCTGATGTCCGGGATACCAAATTTTCTTGCTGGCCGCTGCCGCAGTGGGTTGCGGCCCAGACAGGCGGCCCCTATATACCCTTCACACAGTCCGCCCCTGTCCGGGAGTGGCTGTGTGTGTGGTATGACACGGGGTCATAGACACGAACCAATTGTTAATGGGGGCCTTTACGGGCGCCATTGTGGCCCGGCAGGTCTGCCGCAGGAGTGAAAGAACATGGGAAAAGTAATCGGTATCGACCTTGGCACAACGAATTCATGCGTCGCCATCATGGACGGCGCAACGCCGCGCGTCATTGAAAACGCCGAAGGGTCGCGCACCACCCCTTCCATCGTCGCCTTTACGGAAGATGGCGAGCGTCTGGTCGGACAGCCCGCCAAACGCCAGGCGGTGACCAACCCGGAAAATACCTTATTCGCCATTAAACGTCTGATCGGGCGGGGGTTTACCGATCCGACGGTGCAGAAAGACGCCAAAATGGTGCCCTACAAGATCGCCAAGGCGGATAATGGCGATGCCTGGGTCGAGGCCCATGGCCAGAAATATTCCCCCAGTCAGATCTCGGCCTTCATCCTGCAAAAGATGAAAGAAACCGCCGAAGCCTTTCTGGGCGAAAAAGTCGATCAGGCGGTGATCACCGTTCCCGCCTATTTCAGCGATGCGCAACGCCAGGCCACCAAGGATGCCGGCAAGATCGCCGGCCTGGAAGTGCTGCGCATTATCAATGAACCCACCGCTGCGTCGCTGGCCTATGGTCTGGACAAACAGGAAGGCAAGGTGATTGCCGTCTACGATCTGGGCGGCGGTACGTTTGACGTGTCGGTGCTGGAAATCGGCGATGGCGTGTTCGAAGTGAAATCCACCAATGGCGACACCTTCCTGGGCGGTGAAGATTTCGATATGCGGCTGGTGAATTATCTGGCCGATGAATTCAAGAAAGAACACGGCATTGATCTGCGCAATGACAAGCTGGCGCTGCAACGTTTGAAGGAAGAATCCGAAAAAGCCAAGATTGAGCTTTCTTCGACTCCGCAAACCGAAATCAACCTGCCCTTCATCACCGCCGACAAAACCGGCCCCAAGCATCTGACCATGAAGCTGACCCGCGCAAAGTTCGAGGCGCTGGTGGATGATCTGATTCAGAAAACCGTCGCCCCCTGTGCGCAGGCGTTGAAAGATGCGGGCCTCACTGCGGGTCAGATTGACGAAGTGGTGCTGGTGGGCGGCATGACCCGCATGCCCAAGGTGCGCGAAGTGGTGAAAAACTTCTTTGGCCGCGAACCGCACAAGGGTGTCAATCCCGACGAGGTCGTCGCCATGGGCGCCGCCATTCAGGCGGGCGTGTTGCAGGGTGACGTCAAAGACGTGCTGCTGCTGGATGTCACACCGCTGTCGCTGGGCATCGAAACGCTGGGCGGTGTGTTCACGCGGCTGATTGACCGCAACACCACGATCCCGACCCGCAAGAGCCAGGTGTTCTCGACCGCCGAAGACAATCAGTCCGCCGTGACCATTCGCGTGTTTCAGGGCGAACGCGAAATGGCCGCCGACAATAAATTCCTCAACCAGTTTGATCTGGTCGGAATTCCGGCTGCGCCGCGCGGCGTGCCCCAGGTCGAGGTGACGTTTGATATTGACGCCAACGGCATCGTGAATGTCGGCGCGAAAGACAAGGCCACCGGCAAGGAACAGCATATCCAGATCCAGGCGTCGGGCGGATTAAGCGATGCCGACATCGAAAAAATGGTCAAGGATGCGGAGCTGCATGCGAGTGAAGACAAGGCCAGGCGCGCCCGTGTCGAGGCCCGTAATCAGGCGGAACAGTTGATCCACTCGACTGAACGCACAGTGAGCGAAGCGGGCGATAAAATCGACGCCGCGCTCAAGAGCGAGGTGGAGACCGCCATTGCCGATCTGCGCAGCGCCATGGAAGACGAGAACGCCGGCGAAGCGGAACTGGCGCCGAAAATTCAGACGCTGATGACCGTCTCGATGAAAGTCGGCGAGGCCATGTACAAGCCGCAGGATGAAACCGGCGATGCCGGTCACGCCGGTGGCGATGACACAGTTGTCGATGCGGATTTCGAGGAAATCGACGAAAACAAGAAAGACTGAAACCACGAGGGTTCAGGATAATGCATTTAATCCACTCTTTGTCATTGCCCGGTTTATCCGGGCAATCCAGAACCCCAAAATCAGGCGGTTGAGTGGAACATGGATGCCCCGGACAAGCCGGGGCATGACAAACAGAGGGCTGGGTGCAGCGTTACTAATCAAGGACGGGCAGGAATGGCTAAGCGTTGCTATTATGAAACCCTGGGGGTTGAACGGGGGGCCTCTCCCGAGATTATCAAAAAAGCCTATCGCAAGCTGGCCAAGGAACATCATCCCGATCAGAACCGCGAAAACGCCCAGGCGGAAACCCAGTTCAAGGAAATCACCCACGCCTACGATATTCTGAAAGACGATCAGAAACGCGCCGCCTATGACCGGTTTGGTCATGCCGCATTTGAGAATGGCGGCCCGCGCGGCAATGGCGGCGGCGATGGCTTCGGCTTTTCCGATTTGTCCGATGTGTTCAACGATCTGTTCGGCATGGGCGGCAGGCGCGCCAATAATCGCACCCGCGGGGCCGATCTGCGTTTCAATATGGAAATCAGCCTGAACGAGGCCTATCTCGGCAAACAGGCGGATATTCGTGTCCCAACCTCGGTGGCTTGCGACCCCTGCAAGGGCAGCGGCGCAGAAGCCGGATCGCAACCTGCTGTGTGCGCAGGCTGTAACGGGGCGGGCAAGGTGCGCGCGCAACAGGGTTTCTTCACCATCGAACGCACCTGTCCTTCCTGTGGCGGGCGCGGCCAGGTGATCAAAAGCCCGTGCAAGGCGTGTCATGGCGCGGGCCGTATACAGAAAGAACGCACCCTGAATTTCGCCGTGCCGCGCGGCGTGGAAGAAGGTACGCGCATCCGCCTGTCGGGCGAAGGCGAGGCCGGCATTCAGGGCGGGCCATCGGGCGATCTGTATGTGTTCATTTCCATCACGCCGCATCCGATATTTCAGCGCGACGGTAATAATCTGTTCTGCCGCGTACCCATTTCCATGACCAGCGCAGCACTGGGCGGTCAGATCGAAGTGCCCGCAATGGAAGGCGCGCCCGCGTGCATTGAAATTCCCGCGGGCACCCAGAGCGGCCGCCAGTTCCGCCTGCGCGGCAAGGGCATGCCGCCCCTGCGCGGTACGGGCTTTGGCGATCTGTTCATCGAAACCGTGGTTGAAACCCCCATGAACCTGACCAAACGCCAAAAAGAATTACTGCGCGAATTCGCCGAAGGCGGCAGCGAAAAAACCTCCCCCGAATCCAGCAGTTTTTTCGCGCGGATCAAGGATCTGTTTGCGGGTGCGGATAAGGCGGAGGGGTAGGGGGCCTTGTTAACATTAGCAAGATATCAATTTTCTATTAAATTAGTATTTGACAGCTAAATCAGCTTGACTCACCTTAGAGCCACGATCTCAGTTATTACTGATTCGTAATTGACACAACTCCACCTATATGGTACTGCCTCCGGCTCTCCGAATCGGAGAGCCGGAGGCCACGGGAGATGGAGCATGCGCCTTAGCGAAATATTGGACCGGATTCTGCTTGGTGGCTATGAAGCTGCTAAAAAGGACGCTACGCGCCAGATTATCGCGCGCTATTCGCGCGGTAATGTAAACATTCAAAATGGCTATCTTCTTGATGAGGATGGCTTAGAGAAGCTGCGTGCTGTCGGCGATGACGCCATGAAGAAACTGCATGTTTGGGCGGGCTCTAAAAAACACTAGTTCAGGGACGCCTGCTTTATGGCCGAGTGTGGTGAGTATAAAAGCATTCTGGCCGGTATAAGCTCGGAATGGGACCAGGCAGAAAAAGACATCAAGATTGCAGAGCAGGTTTGCGGCGAGGTTGTTACCCCGTCCATAAAAGAGTTGCGTTATGCAGGCCGCAGAATCGTCGATGCGCTAAATGAAATGGCTGCAGATGGCGATAAGCAAGAAATTTCGAACTATCTGCAAGATGCAAAGTTTAATTGCCATAAGGCCCGGCATGATGCGATTGATGCCGCCATATCAAAGATTTCGATCACATTGGAGCTTATGTCCCAAAAGCTGGGATATAAAAACATAATAACAGTTTATTCTGGTTTTTCAGATTTTTGGGCCCAATTGTCCGCCACGAAAGAAAAAATTGTCGCATCTCGCGGTGATCGTGAAAATCGTGAGAATTTATATGCGGCAATAGAAAATTCTGAGATTCAAAAACTGGTTGTGGAGTTCGGAAAAATTCAACGTGCCGAACCGATTATCATGTCTATTGCAAAAAAAGAAAAAATGGCCATGTGGGGCAGTTACGCAATTGGCCTTATTGGTATCATCATTGCCATTGTTGCTATTTTTGTCCCGCTCATTGATTAAATCAGCCCACCAGCCGCCAAATCCGTCATAGTCTGCGCCAGACGGTAAAGGGGCGTGAAGCAAGTGGCTTTCCCGTACCCCGTACCCCATTCCCTTGTGCCTTGCGAAAGTTTCGGGCAAACTGATCCCTTATAAGAAATAACCATCAGGGAGGGGTCACCATGAAACTTTCAAAACCACGTATTCACCCGCTGCCGGAAAGTCAGTGGAACGAGGAGCAAAAGCCGCTTTACGCCGCCGCCAAAAAGGGTGCGACGGAAATCAGCACGTCGGTGGTGTTCAATGTCATGGGTACGCTGGGCAATCATTGGGAAGCGGCCAAGAAATTCAATGTATGGGCGTTTCATGTCATGGGCAGTTCTTCGACCCTGTCGCCACGTGAACGTGAAATTCTGATCCTGCGCATCGGCTGGCTGTGCCAGGCGGAATATGAATGGGCGCAACATGCGGTCATCGGTCGGGCCTGTGGGCTGTCGGATGCTGAAATAGAACGCATCAAACAGGGGCCAGACGCACCAGGCTGGAGCGATCATGACGCGCTGTTACTGCGCGCAACAGATGAGCTGCACAAGGAAGCCTGCATTTCAGATGCCACATGGAACGGTCTGGCCAAAACCTTTAACACCCAGCAATTGATGGATGTGGTGTTCACAGTCGGCCAGTATAATCTGGTGTCGATGTGCCTGAACAGTTTTGGCGTGCAACTGGATGAAGGCCTGAAGGGGTTTTGATCCAGGCCTGCGAAAATCGCTTTCACCTGCTCTGTAAAATAGGGCACACTGATCCCTTATAAGAAATAAAAAGCAGGGAGGGACCATCATGAAACTGTCAAAACCACGCATCAAGCCGCTGGATGAAAGCGAATGGACGCCGGAACAGGCCAAGACGCTGGGCCGTCTCAAGGGCGGCAGCACCGAATTTGGCGCGAAGATGCACGTGTATAATGTGCTGGGCACATTGTCGCGCCACCCGGAGGCCAACAAGAAATTCGGCGTCTGGGCCGGGCATATTATGGGCGAAACCAACACCCTGCCGCCGCGCGAACGTGAAATTCTGATCCTGCGTATCGGCTGGCTGTGTGAGGCGGAATATGAATGGGGCCAGCATGTGGTGTTTGGCCGCGCCGTGGGGCTGAGCGACGAAGAGATCGCCCGCATCAAGCTGGGCGCGGACGCTCCGGGCTGGAGTGAACATGACGCGCTGTTAATCCGTGCTGCGGATGATCTGCGCAAGGACGCCTGCATCTCGGACGCGGTGTGGAACGGGCTGGCCAAGACATACAACACCCATCAGTTGATGGATGTGGTGTTCACGGTCGGCCAGTATAATCTGGTGTCGATGGCGCTGAATTCATTCGGTGTGCAACTGGATGAAGGCGTGAAGGGCTTCTAGCCATGCGATTGCAGGGCAAGAAAGCCATTGTCATTGGCGCGGGCCAAACGCCGGGGGAAACCATCGGCAATGGCCGCGCCACCGCCATCCTGTTTGCGCGTGAGGGCGCACAGGTAATGTGCGTGGACAAGCGCCTGCAATCGGCGCAGGACACGGTGGATATGATTGTGCGCGAAGGCGGCGACGCCTTCGCCTATGAAGCCGACATCACAAGCGAGGCGGCCAATGTCGCGCTGGTGAAGGCGGCCTGCGACAAAATGGGCCGCATCGATATTCTGCATAATAATGTCGGCATCGGCACGGGCGATGCACAACCGCATAAATTATCCGAAGATGCGTATGATCAGATCATGCTGGTCAATCTCAAGGCTATGTGGCTGACCTGCAAACATGTGATCCCGGTGATGCGCGAACAGAAATCCGGATCCATCGTCAATATTTCTTCTGCGGCGGCGGTGTCCTCGGGCGGCATCACGGCTTATGAAATTTCCAAGGCGGGGGTGAACAAGCTGACCCAATCCATCGCCATGACCAACGCCAAACATGGGGTGCGCTGCAATGTGATCATGCCGGGCCTGATGGACACGCCGATGGCGATCGAAGGCAATGTCCAGGCGCGCGGCATTTCGCGTGAAGAGGTGCGCGCCATGCGTGATCGCATCGTGCCGTTGCGCGGCAAGATGGGCACCGGCTGGGATGTGGCCTACGGCGCGCTGTATCTGGCGTCGGACGAAGCCAATTTCGTCACCGGCGCGGTGCTGCCCATCGATGGCGGGCATGCGGCGAAAGTCGGGTAATCAATAACAATAACCGGAGGGAAGACCATGAAAGACGTTAAAGGAAAAGTTGCTTTTATCACCGGCGCGGCGAGCGGCATGGGCCTTGGCATGGCGCGCGCATTTGGCGCGGCGGGCATGAAGGTGATGCTCAGCGATATCGAAGACACGGCGCTGCAGGCGCAGGTCGCCGATCTGAAAGCCAAAGGCTATGACGTGGCCGGGGTGCAGGTGGACGTGACCAAGGAAGCGGCGCTGCACAATGCCGCCAAAAAAACCATCGAGACCTTCGGTAAGGTGCATGTGCTGTGCAACAATGCGGGCGTCGGCGTGGGTGGTAAAAGTGAGACCTGCGACATGCGCAACTGGCGCTGGTGCGTCGATGTCAATCTGTGGGGCGTTGTCTATGGCTTGCAGGCATTCATGCCGCTGATCAAATCGCACGGCGAAGAAGGCCATGTAATGAGCACGGCCTCAATGGCGGGCATGTATGGGGTGCGTAATCTTGGTCCCTATAATGCGGCGAAATTTGCGGTGGTCGGTATCATGGAAACCATGATGGCGGAAAACCGTAAAACCAATATCGGCGTTTCGGTGCTGTGCCCGGGCGCTGTCGCCACGAATATCGGCAACTCCACCCGCAACCGGCAGCAGGAGTATGGCGGCTCCGCAGTTCCCAGCGATCTGGCCATCACCAATGAGGCGCTGGCCCAGGGCCTGCATCCCGATGTGGTTGGCAAACAGGTGCTGGAGGCGATCCTGAAAAACCAGCCCTATATTTTCACCGATCCCAATATGCGCAAAATGGTTGAATCACGCTTTCGCAAAATCCTGTCGGGTTATGACTGGGCCGATACCTGCGATGCGCTCGCGGGCGCGAAGCAGGGCAGTTTGCAGCGGAGCTGAGGCATAAGGCGATGCCGTGCTCAGTGGCGCGCGGCGTTTTGCGCATCCGCTGGATCGATTTACTCGGGCCTGGCGCGCCAGACTATGTCCAGCTTGCGATGTTGCGAAACGCAATCGCGAAGATACAGGTTTATCAGGCTCTGATAGGGCACGCCCGCTTCTTGCGCCATCGCCTTGAAATAGCCGATGACATCTTCACTGAGCCGCATGGTGACGGGCTTTTTCAATTTTGACGCATAGGGATTTTTGCGGGCCTTCATTTTAGAAAGGTCATATTCATCTTTCATGGCTGGCCACCTTCATAATGTTCTCGTTCATTCCGGGTCGCTTTGCGCGCGGATATGATGCGTATGATATCGCCATCGCCGCGCTCACAATGGCATACGATAAGAATTCTTGTCCTGCTGCTGAGACCAAGCATCAGGAAACGATCCTCTGCTTCTGAGTTTTCCGCATCAAAGAACTGCGTTGCAAATTCATCAAAAAAGACAGATCGCGCCTCCTCAAAGGAAACGCCATGCTTCTTCTGATTTGACGCCGCCTTGACCGTATCCCACTCAAACCTGATTATATGTACATTGTATGTACTATTCGAGAATTGTCAAGTGCGCGGTCTTGCCGGTAGTGTCTCAGTTTGAAATCTGACCGCGTTCAAGCCTATCGAATCCCGCCCCGAACTCCTATATGCTTAGCGTAAAGGAATAGGAGGTTTCATGCCCAGAGGACCGAAAGGCCAGAAGCGCCCGGCTGATGTGATTGGTGCGGCAATAACTGTCGCCAAGATCGCCACGGGGGAGGCTGAGGAAGGCGTAGAAGATGACGGCAAAGACAAAGCGGCTCAGGCGTTAGGCCGCAAGGGGGGCGCGGCCAGGGCAAGCGCCATGACGCCTGAGCGGCGAGTGGAGATTGCTAAAAAAGCTGCCGCTAAGCGCTGGGAGAGGCATTCTTGATCGCGTCGCTTGGCGGTAAATAATTTAGACGCAGAGTGGCGATCTTATTCCACTTTTTAGTGCCCGATCTCCATTCAAAAGTATAATTGCCTGCTTTTTTTATTTGTAATGGCATGGGGCCAAGCAAAAGTATGAACCTCTTGCTTCGGTCGATTTTCCCCTCAAGGTCAGCTTTGACTAGAATGTTTTTATCGACGTCTAGCGCCCTCATTTCTGCCTCGAACTGTCCCTCCATAAAGGCGGTTCCATAAATTAAGATCGCGATACTAATAAAAGCCGGAATTTCAGAAATATTTAGTTCTGAACCACCAACGCCTAGCAACGTATATTTGCCGCTCATCTCTTGGCGGGCATCTTCACAAAATACAGCATCCTCAATCTTTATTTTGTTCACGCCGTAATTTCCATTTTTGCTTTTGCATGCCCGGCGTTTGGTGTGGTCGCAATGGTCTTAGATGCAAATGATCCTAGCGCGGGGATACCTGTAATATGGACCTCGGATTGAGGCTGCACGATCTTTGTTTTACTGGCCAATGGAAATGAAGGCGTTACGTGATTATAGACATTGGATTTTACACGATCTTTGTTAGCCACGACTTCATAATCCATTTCAGATTCAATTGCGAAAAGCAGATCGCTGATAGTGTCTAGCGTCCAATTTGACGGCCCTGACAACCACATGGAAACCTGGGATGGCTTGCGACCTATTTTTTCCGCAAGTTGTTTGCGAGTGAGGCCTTGTTCAGAGGCAGCCTTCTCAAGTGCCTTTATAACAATCTCGTAAACCCGGTTTTTATTACGCTCTGCAAAAAGAGCCGCACTGTATTTGTAAGTCATAGTTACACCCGTCTCTTTTTTTGAGCATTCGAAGTCATATAGCTCTCATAGCGAAAATTTGGCCGATCAGTATATGGGCCGGGCATGCCTGCATCTTTCCAATGTTCTTCGCAAACCAATTTTTCATGCTCGAACTGAGGAGACCCCATGCCCCCAAGACATTTGCGTGGTTTTACATGTGTTCCGATAAATATATCTGGAGCAGCAAAGCGTCCGAAAACACGCAGAGATGGCCGTGGCTTTCGACTACGCAATTCCCAATGCTCGAATTTTGGGGGCGAGAGTTGTTTGATTAAATCGTCTGTGACATAGCCGCCTTCGACAAAATGTCTCATTGCCGCTTCAAGCGCCGCCCATGACTGCCGCTCTTTTGCATCTGAGCTATTTCTCCCTTCCAGAACGGATTCATAAAGTGGCTTGCACATGAAGAATGCCCTTGGTTCACCCGGCCATTCCGCTATTCGTTCAGGTATGAATAGCTTCCCTGAGGCCAATGCGCCTTTTATTCTATCTCGAATTAACATATAGTTTAACTTCGTCAGCTTCAAGAGAATGGTTCACACAAAACGATAAAGGAAAAAGACCGCAAAATCTAAACTGCATATTGTGAACAAAATGCTTGACGATAAGCATTATAGTACATATATTAAGGGCATGAACAAACTGCCCTTACATACACGCACCCAAATTCTTTCCATGCTGGTTGAGGGATCATCCATGCGGTCTATCAGCCGCGTGACGGGCGTTTCCATCAACACAGTTACGAAACTGCTGGTTGATGCTGGCACGGCTTGCGCGGCCTATCATGACGCCAATGTACGGGACGTGAAGGCCTCCAAGGTGCAGTGTGATGAAATCTGGTCATTCTGCTACGCCAAGGCAAAGAACGTCGCCACTGCCAAAGCCGCGCCCGATCAGGCGGGCGACGTGTGGACATGGACGGCGCTTGATAGCGGCCACAAGATGATACTGTCATGGATGGTTGGCGGGCGTGACAGCGGCTATGCAATCGAGTTCATGGATGATTTGCGCAGCCGTCTGGCAAACCGGGTGCAACTGACCACGGACGGCCACAAGGCCTATCTGGAAGCCGTTGAGGGCGCGTTTGGTGGTGATGTGGACTACGCCATGCTGATCAAGCTGTATGGGGTAACGCCCGAAAGTGCCAAGGGCCGTTACAGCCCTGCCGAGTGCATTGGCGCTCGCAAGACGCGGATAGAAGGCAACCCTGACTATGACCATGTGTCCACTTCGCATGTTGAACGCCACAATCTGACCATGCGTATGTCGATGCGCCGCTTTACCCGGCTGACAAACGCCTTCTCAAAGAAAGTCGATAACCATTGCCACGCACTGGCGCTGTATTTCGTCCACTACAACTTTGCCCGTATCCACAAGACATTGAAGGTTAGCCCTGCAATGGCTGCTGGCGTGTCTGACCGGCTTTGGGATATGACCGACATTGTAGGGCTGATTGATGCAGTCGCGCCGAAACCCGGACGGCCAGCGATTTACAAAAAGCGCGATAAGGAAAATTCAAACTGAGACACTACCGTCTTGCCCATCCATGGTGGACATGCAGCGAAAGTTGGATAGACTATAAAAAAAACCGGAGGGAAGACAATGAAAGACGTAAAAGGAAAAGTGGCGTTCGTCACCGGCGCCGCCAGCGGCATGGGTCTTGGCATGGCGCGGGCCTTTGCGGAAGCGGGCATGAAGGTGATGCTGGCCGATATCGAAGCTGGCCCCTTGCAGCGCGAAACCGATGCGCTGAAAGCCAAGGGCTATGATGTGGCCTGTGTGCAGTTGGACGTCACCAAAATGGCGGATGTGCATGCGGCGGCGAAAAAAACCCTGGACATTTTCGGCAAGGTGCATGTGCTCAGCAACAATGCCGGCATCGGCGTGTTCGGCAAAAGCGAGACCTGCAACATCAAGAATTGGCAATGGGTGGTGGATGTCAACCTGTGGGGTGTTGTGTATGGCTTGCAGGCGTTCGTGCCGCTGATCCTCTCGCACGGCGAAGGCGGCCATGTGGTCAGCACCTCCTCGATGGCGGGCATGGTCGGGCTAAGTGGTGCGGGCCCCTACAACGCCACCAAGTTTGCGGTGGTCGGGATCATGGAAACCATGATGGCGGAAAATCGCAAAAGCAATCTGGGCATCTCGGTGCTGTGCCCCGGCGCGGTCGCCACCAATATTTCCACCTCCACCCGCAACCGGCAGGATGATTATGGCGGCGCTGCGCCGCCAAGTTCGAAAGAGCGTATCGCTGATGTGCTGGCGCAGGGCCTGCATCCCGATGTGGTGGGCAAACAGGTGCTGGAAGCCATCATCGACAATCAGCCCTATATTTTCACCGATCCGAGCATGCGCGCCATGATTGAATCGCGGCACAAGCGCCTGATGGCGGGCTATGACTGGGCCGATAAATGCAAGGCGCTGGCGGGTGAAAAACAGGCGGGCGGCATACCGGGCGGCATCCTGAAGCAGTAACTGCCGGCTTGACCTGCCGCCGCCATTAGGCAAAGCTGCAACCATAATAATTGCGTGGCGCGTAAAAGCCCCGCTTCACATCAGCACAGGGAGGCGCTTGCGCAGGCAGGCGGCGCAATCAGCATGAAAGACGTAAAAGGAAAAACAGCGTTCATCACCGGCGGCGCCAGCGGCATGGGCCTGGGCATGGCGCGCGCCTTCGCCGCAGCAGGCATGAAGGTCATGATCGCCGATATCGAGGCGGAACCCGCCAAGCGCGCGGCGGCTGAACTGACCGGAAAGGGTTATGAAGCGGCCTGGTTACAGGTTGACGTGACCAAGCTGGACGCCATGCACGCCGCCGCCAAACAGACGGTGGACACTTTTGGCAAGGTGCATCTCATCAGCAATAATGCCGGTATCGGCGTGTTTGGCCATAGCGAAACCTGCGATATGCGCAACTGGCACTGGGTGGTGGACGTTAATCTGTGGGGCGTGGTGCATGGCTTGCAGGCTTTTGTGCCGTTGATCCTCTCGCATGGCGAAGGCGGTCATGTGACCAGCACGGCGTCGATGGCGGGCATGGCCGGCCTTCGTGGCGCGGGGCCGTATAATGCAACGAAATTCGCCGTGGTCGGCATCATGGAAACCTTTGCGGCGGAACATCGCAAGGATAATCTTGGCTCCTCGGTGCTGTGTCCGGGTCTGGTGGCCACCAATATCGCGTCGTCCACCCGCAACCGGCAGGAAACCTATGGCGGCGCGGCGAAGGCCAGCGACAAGGGCATCTCGGCCGCCGAACTGGCCAAGGGGCTTAACCCCGATGCGGTGGGCCGTCAGGTGCTGGAAGCCATTCAGGAAGATCAGTTCTATATCTTCACCGATCCCAGCCTGCGTCACATCATCGAAACCCGCTGCAAGCGCATTCTGCAGGGCTATGACTGGGCGGCGAACTGCAAGGCGCTGAAAGGCGAAAAACAGGCCGGCGCTTTGCCCGGCGGCCTGCTGACGAAATAGACGAAAACTTCACAATAAAGCGGGGCGTATAAGCCCCGCATCACATCAGCCAAGGGAGGCGTCTGCACCAGCAGACAGCGAAACAATATGAAAGACGTAAAAGGAAAAGTGGCGTTCATCACCGGTGGCGCCAGCGGCATGGGTTTGGGCATGGCGCGTTCATTTGCAGCGGCCGGCATGAAGGTGATGATCGGCGATATTGAGCTGGCGCCTGCGCAAAAGGCCGTCGATGAATTGAAAGCCAAAGGGCTGGAGGCGGCCTGCGTGCAGGTTGACGTCACCAAGCTGGAATCGGTTCAGAACGCCGCCGCAAAAACCGTGGACACCTTCGGCAAGGTGCATGTCATCAGCAATAATGCCGGTGTTGCCGTGGGCGGATATAGCGAAACATGCAGCATCCGCAACTGGAACTGGGTGGTGGATGTTAATCTGTGGGGCGTGGTCTATGGTTTGCAGGCCTTTGTGCCGCTGATCATGTCGCACGGCGAAGGCGGGCATGTGATCAGCACCGCTTCCATGGCGGGTATGGTGGGCCTGCGTGGCGCGGGACCGTACAATGCGACAAAATTCGCCGTTGTCGGCATGATGGAAACCTTCGCCGCAGACCATCGCAAGGATAATATCGGCGCGTCCGTATTGTGCCCCGGTGTGGTCGCTACCAATATCGGCCATTCCGCGCGCAACCGGCCCGAAGAATATGGCGGCGCCGTGGCGCCAAATCCCAGGGACCGGACGGCGGAAATGCTGGCCCAGGGCCTTAATCCAGATATTGTCGGCGATCTGGTGCTGGAAGCCATGCAGGCCGATCAGCTTTACATCTTCACCGATCCGGGGTTGAAGCATCTGATTGAAACCCGCTGCAAGCGCCTTACCGACGCTTATGACTGGGCCGCGAACTGTAAGTCGCTGAAAGGCGTGAAGCAATCAGGGTTGCTGCCGGGTTAGGCTGGCATCACTTCCGGCGTCATTGTGAGGAGCGTAGCGACGCGGCAATGACGAAGAAATAATAAATTCCGTCTACGGATCATTGCGGCAAAGGGAAACATCATGAAAGTTGGCTTTATCGGTCTTGGCAATATGGGCGGTCCCATGTGCCGCAATATCATCAAGGGCGGGCATGACGTCATTGTGCTGGACCTGAACCCGGCGGCGGTTAAAACCTGCACCGATCTGGGTGCAAAGGCGGGAACATCGCCCAGGGATGTCGCGTCCCAGGTGGATGTGGTGATGACCTCGCTGCCGATGCCAAAGGATGTGGAGGCGGTGGCGCTGGGGCCCAATGGCATTATCGAAGGCATTCGTCAGGGTACGGTCTATATCGATCTGTCCACCAATTCGCCCACCATGATCCGCAAAATCGCGGGCGTACTGGCCCCCAAGGGCGTCGTCACGCTGGATGCGCCGGTGTCTGGCGGCGCGATCGGCGCGGAGAAAAAAACCATCGCCATTATGGTGGGGGGCGACAGGGCGGCCTATGACCGCTGTATGCCGGTGTTTGAAAGCTTTGGACAGAGCATTTCGCATCTCGGTGACCTGGGCAGCGGGGCCATCGCCAAGATCGTCAATAATATGCTGGCGTTCAGCAATATGGCGGCGGCGGCCGAAGGGCTGATGCTGGGCGCGGCGGCGGGCATTGACCCGGAAGCGTTGAACGAGGTGATCCGCAACAGTTCCGGCAACTCCATGGCCTATCGCGGCGTGGCGCACAAAACCCTGAATGGCGACTGGTCGGCCACCTTCACCATTGATCTGGCCTATAAGGATTTGCATCTGGCGCTGGAGCTGGGCGATGAACTGGGCATTCCATTGCCGCAGGGCGTGCAGACCCATAATCTGATGCGCATGGCGCGCGGCATGGGCTTTGGCGGCGATGACGCCACCGCCATCATGCGGGTCTATGAAACAACGCTGGGGCGTGAAGTGCGCAAGAAAAAGAAATAATGCTGCAAACCGTTTCCGCCGCCTGCCAACAACAACAATAAGGGGCGATCATATGGCCAGCATGGATGAAGGGATCGCTGCCCCTCTGATAACGCCGGACCATCCTCCGGCGGTTCAGTATAGCAAGCCGTATATCCGCTATGCGATCGGCATATTGACCACCGTCTATGTGATCAATTTCCTTGACCGGCAAATTCTGTCGATCCTGATGCAGCCGATCAAGGAGGACATGCAGCTTTCCGACACGGCGCTCGGGTTTTTATCGGGCATTGCCTTTGCGCTGTTTTATGCGACGCTCGGGATTCCCATCGCGCGGCTGGCCGACAAAAAATCCCGCGTCACCATCATTACTGTGTGCCTGTCGCTCTGGAGCATTATGACTGCAGTGTGCGGACTGGCGCAGAATTACTGGCAATTGCTGATCTCCCGCATTCTGGTTGGTGTTGGTGAGGCAGGCGGCGGGCCTTCGTCACACTCCCTGATCGCCGATTATGTGCCGCTGGAAAACCGCAGCACGGCGCTTGGCGTCTTTGCGCTTGGCGTGCCGCTTGGTTTGCTGCTTGGCTTTCTGATCGGCGGCTGGCTGGAGGAATTTTACGGTTGGCGGCTGGCTTTCATGGCGGTTGGCCTGCCGGGTTTGTTACTGGCTGTCGTCGTGCGGCTGACCTTGCGCGAACCGCCGCGCGGCCATGCGGACCTGGCTACGCCTAACGGCTTCGCCGTGGCGAGTGACGCGCGCGCCACTAAAAGTGAAACACCGCCGCCAATAGGCGATGTTGCGCGCGCGCTGTGGAAGCAGAAATCCTTCCGGCATCTGTCCTTTGCCGCCGGGGTGCAGGCGATTGCGGGATACGGCGTCATTCAATGGGTGCCAAGTTTTCTGCATCGCAGCTATGATATGAGCAGCGGCGAAATTGGCACCGCGCTGGCGCTTATTCTTGGGCTTGGCGGCGCGATTGGCACGGCAGCGGGCGGCTATATTGCCGACGGTTTATCAAAGCGCGATATGCGCTGGCAATTATGGGTGCCCGCCATTGGCGGTTTGATGGGGGCGCCGTTCGCGTTTGGCGTTTACCTGTCGCCGACAGCGTTTGCAACGCTGGCCTGGTTTATTCCGCCAGTTATCTGCATCAATGCCTATCATGGGCCGACGTTCGCCATGACACAGGCATTGGCGCCTGTCAGGATGCGCGCCATGGCGGCGGCGGTGCTGCTGTTCATGATCAATATTATCGGGCTTGGTCTGGGGCCACAGTTGATTGGTATTGCCAGCGATCTGCTGAACCCGTTCTATGGCGATGAATCGCTGCGCTATGCCCTTTTGTTCGTGTCCATGGTATATTTTTGGGCGGCCGGGCACTTCTGGATGGCGGCGCGGACCTTGCGCCAGGACTTGGCGTCGGCGCAAGAATAAGTGCATAATAAAAATCATCAACCAACCAGCAGGGAGAAGAAACCATGAGCCTGGGTGTCATCGCAAAGATCAAGATACAGGCCGGCAAGAACGCCGAGTTTGAACAAATTTTCGCCGAACTGGCCGCCGCCGTGCGCAAGAACGAGCCGGGCAATAATTTCTATGCGCTGCACAAATCCAAGACCGACCCGCTGCTTTATGTGGTGCTGGAAAATTACAAGGATGCTGCGGCCTTTGCCGCGCACCGCGAATATCCGCACTTCAAGGAAGGCGGCAAGAAAATGGGCGCCTGCATGGCCGGTGCGCCCGAGGTCGAACTGCTCGACGGCGTGTAGACCATTTTCTGAACAAATTGATGCATCACCCAAAGCTTATTTGTCGTGCCCCGGCTTGTCCGGGGCATCCATGCTGCACCCGGCAGCTTGAGTTTGGAGTTCTGGATTACCCGGACAAGCCGGGTAATGACAGTGAGAGAATAAGACCTGCATCAAACCTGATCAAAACACTGACAACAACAAGCAAGGAAATGTAAAATGACCATAGGAATCGTGGCGAAACTTAAAGTGGCGCCGGGCAAGAACGCCGAGTTCGAGGAAATCTTTTCCGTACTGGCGCGCGCCACCCGTAAAGATGAACCGGGCAATAATTTCTACGCCCTGCACAAATCAAAAACCGATCCGCAGACCTATGTTGTGCTGGAAAATTACAAGGACCAGGCGGCGGTCGATGCCCATATGAGCTCGCCGCATTTCCAGGCCGGCTTCAAAAAAATGGGCGCCTGCCTTGCGGGCGCACCCGAAATCGAAATGCTCGACGGGGTGTGATCAAATCACGCGGCATGCTCGGACAGCATGCCGCGTTTTTTCAGGATGCGGACGAGCAGCACCAATGCTGTTGCGATGCCGAGCGGGATGAGTACGGACTCCATTGCATCAATGAACGCGCCGCCGTTCCAGCAGGTATGTTCCCAGGCAATGAGAATGATCATGCCCACGACCCAGGTATAGACGGTGGAATAATCCTTGATCACGATGCGGCGCCAGTTGAAGTCCATGCCTTCGACGGCTTCGTGATAATGCGTGAAATCGGGCCAGAAGCGGTTCACGCGGGCGCAATAGGCGCGATAGTCGCCGCCGAATTTTTCCAGCAGAAATTTTTCCTCTGCGGCAACGATGCCCCAATAGGCGACGCCGAAAAACAGCAGGCCAATGATATAGGCGAGCGGGTTGTTGTGCACCACAAACAGGCCCAGCAGCACCAGCGCATTGCCAACATATAAGGGATTGCGGCACACCGCGAACATGCCGGAACTGACCAGCGTATCCGCATGCACTTTTTTATCGAGGCCGCCGCGCTTGATATAGGCCAGCCCGATCACCCAGGCGCGCAGGCCAGAACCCGCCAGCGCCAGCAACAGGCCCAGCATATCTGCCCACGCATCGATCACCGGGCTGCCCAGAAACGGCGTGGGCGGCAGGCCGGTGAACAGCGCCAGCAGCATGGCGGGAAAAGCGATATTGCGGTATTTGAAAAACCAGTCGCCGATCTGAACGATCATGTTTGCTGCACTCACTTAACGGCGATCAGGCCGCAAAAATTATACCAGCGGAAAAACATTTCCACGCTGCGGAAGCCCGCGCCCTTCAGCAGTTCGGCATTTTCTTCCAGCCGGTAGGGAATCAATACATTTTCCAGCGCTTCGCGCTTTTGCGAAATTTCCAGTTCGGAATAGCCATTGCGCCGTTTCATGTCGTAATAATAATTGATGAACAGCCGGTTCAGGTCACTGTCTGAAACGGTCAGCTTTTCGATCAGAATGAACGCGCCGCGTCCCGTCATGCCGTCATAAATCTGCTTGACCAGACGTTCGCGGTGCAGCGGGCGCACAAATTGTAATGTGAGGTTCATCACCACCACGCTGGCGTCATGCAGCGGCGGCATTTTTTCGATATCGGACAGCATCAGTTCCACGGGCCGCGTGATGCCCAGACCATCCAGCTTCTCACGCGCCTTGCCCAGCATCTCGGGTGAATTATCGACGCCCACAAACTGCACGCTGGGATCCACCGTATAATGCAGCATGGCCAGCGTCGTGGCGGTGGAACAGCCCAGATCATAGAGGCGCGTATCGGGTTGCGCAAAATCGCGCGCCAGTTCTGCGGTCATGCGCTGCATTTCTTCGTAATAGGGCACCGAGCGGCTGACCATATCGTCAAACACGCGCACGGTTTCCGCGCCGAATTTGAAATCGGTCTGCGGCTTTTCGTCCGCAAACACCCGGTCAGGCGGCGTATCCAGCTTGACAGCGGCAAGGCTTGGGATGGAAGTTAGGCGCTTATCTTCGGGCATGGGGTTCCTCGGCTGACGGAGTTACGCGCAGGATTCTGTAATATAGGACGAGGACATGGAACTCAAGACACTCTGCTGTGCGGTGGAAAATCAGGTGGCCACGATTACGCTGTCGCGGCCCAGGCGGATGAACGCCTGGACCGGGCGCATGCACACCGAATATCGCTGGGCGCTGGCCATGGCCGAGGCGGACCCTTTGGTGCGGGTCATTGTGGTGACCGGCGACCCGGCGGGGGGCGCGTTTTGCGCCGGCGCCGACACGGCGGCGCTGGAGGGCCATTCGGAAAAGGGCCGCTATGATGCGGGGACATCCGGGGATATCGCCACCCCCGGCTATGGGGTGCGGCCCGAATTTGACGCCACTTTTGCCTATCATTTCGGACTGAGCAAGCCGGTGATCGCCGCCATCAATGGCGCCGCGGCGGGTATTGGGCTGGTGCTGGCCTGTTATGCGGATTTGCGCTTTGCGGTTGCGGGGGCGAAATTCACGGCGGCCCACGGGCGGTTTAACTTTCCGGCGGAATTCGGCCTGTCCTGGGTATTGCCACGCCTGGTGGGCATGACCCATGCAAATGATATTCTGTTGTCCAGCCGGGTGTTTCTGGCCGAAGAGGCCATGGCCATGGGCATGCTCAACAAAGTACTGGCGGCGGATGCGCTGATGCTGCATGTGCGGGGCTATGCCGGGATGCTGGCCGAAAAATCCGCCCCCGGCAGCCTGCGCATGACCAAACGGCAGATTTACACTGATCAGCACCAGTCCGTTGCGGCGGCCGTAGCAGAATCCGAACGGCTGCTGAATGAAGCCATCACCCATCCGGACTATCACGAAGGATTAAGCGCCTGGCTGGCCAAGCGCCCAGCCGTTTGGCGCGGGGGCTAATCAAACAGGGCGTCGATATCGTCCTGGCTGACGCTTTCGGAATTTGCGCGGGCGGGGCCATTCAGCAGTAAATCGTCCTCATGCCCAATTTCCTTTTCGGGTAAATCGACAGCCTCGAATTCTTCATGGCCACCCCAGATGCCCATCATCACTTCCAGGCGCTCTTCGATGAATTTCAGTGTATTGACCACTTTGGTAATGCGCTGGCCGGTAATATCCTGAAAATTGCAGGCTTCGTAGATTTTGACGACTTTTTGTCCCAGTTCGGCAATTTCGGCGCGTTCCTCGGGTGAGGTGGCCTGTAGTTCAATGGCGTCAATATGGGTCTCAATCGCTTCGCAACTGGACAGGATATTTTCTGTCGCGCGCTCAGTATCCAGAACCACCTCATCCAGCTCATGGGTGACATCAGTAATGCGCTCATATTTATTGGCGTCTTTGTAGCGCATCGTCGCGATTTCGCGCTTTGTAGTGTCGATGGCGGCGGAAAGCTTGTCAATCTCGGCTTTCAGTTTTTTGGCGTCTTCAATATCGCGGCCATGGGCCTCCAGCATTTTATCCGTGACGGACGCCATCGCGGCATCGGCCCCTTCATTGCCCGATTTTTTGAACAGCTCTTCGCGCAACTCGGCAATAGCCGCTAAAATCTCGGCCTGGCCGGAAAAAGCTGCGGGACGCGGCGCCGGGGGTGGGGCTGCATTAAACGCCACCGCCAAACCACCTGCCTGTTTCATGAGTTGAATCTCGGCGCTGAATGGCCGAGTTTTAATTTGCGACATAGGTCTTCCCGCTCTCTTGGATAAATTCACGGCACACAGTGCCCGACTTTTCCTAAGAACTGGTTGACGGTGCGAAAAAAGATAGACGGGCGGGCATTTTAGCCGGCCCGTATAAAACGGCGTTAGTGGCCGGGTTTTGAGCTAAAATATTTGTCGAACTTGCCGTCCTGGCCCTTAAAGTCCTCGGCATCGTCCGGTGGCGTGCCTGCAACCGTGATATTGGGCCATTTCAGGGCATATTCCCGGTTCACGCCGGCGATTTTTTCATGGCCCGGTTCGGTGTCGGGGACGATGGCTTCGGCGGGGCATTCTGGCTCGCACACCCCGCAATCGATGCATTCGTCGGGGTGAATCACCAGCATATTTTCGCCTTCGTAGAAACAGTCCACAGGGCAGACCTCCACGCAGTCCATGAATTTGCACTTAATGCAGGCCTCTGTGACGATATAAGTCATCTAACTCTCCCTATTATATGCCCAAACCAGTTTTCTGGGGGCGCTGCCTATCATTCAATTCCCAGTCGCGCCATAACCCGCTTGCGGGCATTGCCGCGATCCATGTCCGACACATAAATCAGTCCACCGATCCGGCGCATAAGATTGGCTTCATAATCATGCAAAACCCCGTCTGCATAAACGACTTCCCACAACATTTCCACCACTTCTACACGCTCTTCGGGGGTATAGGAGAGATTGATTTCGTGGGTAAACCGGAATATCTGATTGGCGCTGTCCTGACGCTGGTTGGCAAGCTCAAACAGAGTTGTGACCTCGTCCTCGTTCAGCGCGAAATGGCTGGCTGCAATGCTTCGGATCGCGGCTTGTTCCCGTGCGCCGAAATCACCATCCAGTTTGGCCGCTTCAAGCAGAAGCGCCACTGCCGCGATATGCTTTTCAGCCATCGAGCGTGTTGATTTTTGTGCTGCATCCCTAGCCAGTTGCCGCGTGAACAGTGATAAAATCCAATTGACCATACGCACGATCTAGCATGGGCTGAGAAGCGGGCGCAAGCGGCCGCTGCTCCATAAGATCGTGCGTGGCGTCTGAAAGATCCTGATACAGGTTTTTAGCTTCGGCCGGTGGCCCCCGGCGTTCGCCCAGGGCGCGGACCTGAACGACGATAACCGCGTCATTCTGTACAAAGGTTAGCACATCGCCTTCCTTCAGGGCATGGGCGGTCTTTGAAATGGGACGGCGGTTGACGCGGACTTTGCCGCTGGCGACGAAACGGGCCGCAGCAGAGCGGCTTTTGAAGAAACGGGAATGCCACAGCCATTTATCGATACGAAGGCTGCAATCATAGTTTTCAAATTGCGTTACGCTGTTTCCTGTCATGTGCCTCCATTCAAGCTGATTTCTGCATACGCTCCTTCAGTGCCTGTAATTTTGCGAAGGGCGAATCCGGATCGATGGGCTTGTCCGCCGCCTGCGGGCGGGCTTTTTGCGCGCGCGCTTCATGTTCTGATGGTTTGCTGCCCAATTTTATGTTGCCCTGCGGTTTTGCAGGCTTTGTTTTGGGCCTGGATTTATTTCTGTTTTGCGCATTGTTTTTTTCTGCTTCACGGGCCTGCGCGATGGCTGGATCCAGCAGGCGCGTTTCACTGATTTCGCGCTTCGGCGCCTTACGTTGTGGAATAATAATTTCGCGTTTTGGCTTGGCCTGCCGGGGCGCATGGCTGCGGCGCGGGGGCTGAAACTTCCACAGGACTTGCGGCGGGCCAGCATCGTATGGCGCGCCTGTCTGAGTGTCCTGAGTGTCTTCGGGGACGGGTGGAAAATCAAGCTCCAGATTTTCTTCCACTGGTTCCAGTGATTCAGCGGCGGCCGGTTCTTCCAACGCCATATCAAGCTGTTCTTCGGCCCCGGCTTCCGGCGCGTCTGCGGGTTCAATGTCCACTTCAGGGTGTGCGGCGGCCGCGGCGGCCTCTGCGCTGATGGGCGCATATCCCAGCGCGCGCATGACCGCTTCAAAATCACCCACGCCGCAGCCAACCGGCGACCAGAGTTGCGCAGTTAGCGGGAACGGTCCGGCCATGTTTTTCTGGCGTAACTGCACCAGCAGACGTTCCAGCATATCGATGCGAATGGCGCGCGGCCCGCACACGCCATATCCGGCCGTCAGATAAAACCCATCGGGCATTGCCGGATCGACGGGCACGGATGACAGGCCCGCCGCAGGAATGCTTAAGGGGGTTTCAATGCGCGTGCTGACGCGCCACAGCCGCAGTTTCATCGCGGCTGGACCTGGCTTGATCAGCGCAGGCATGTAGATGAACTGCTCGCCAAAGCGCACACCCAGCCTGCGCAATTTGGCGCGCTCGGTCTGATCGACATTTTTCACGAACCCGGCGACGCCGGCGCGTGGCAACAGTCCCAGCGCCTCCGCCATCTGAAAGGCCAGCCCCTTGCCGGCGCCGGTCAGTTCTGTGGAATCCCGCAATGCAATCAGCGGTTCCAGCACAGTGCGAATGCGCCGGGTCAGCCAGGCTTCCAGCGCCTCGCGCACAGCCATTTCCGCATGCCCGGACAGCAGATCGCTGTCGGCGATGAGTTCAACGCGCGGTGCCAGTATTTCCTGGCCCGGGCACAGCTTTGCGACAACCATGCCTTCCCAGCGGATTAATCCATCATCGCCAATGGCGATGATCTTGCCGTCATCGATGCGCGCATGGCGATCCAGACGGAAGGCGCGCGCGCCAATTTCGCCCTGCAATGCCTGTGCGGCAGCATTGCGCAATGTGTGCGCATGAATGCCATCCACGCTTGGGTCAGCCGAAAAACGAAAGCCATCCAGACGGCCAACAAATTCGCCTTCCACCATTACATCGCCCTCAGCGGTGAGCGAAGCCATAAGCTCTTCCTTTTGATGTAGCCGTTTCATCAACACGCTGGTGCGGCGGTCGATAAAGCGCAGGGTCAATCGTTCATGCAGTGCATCGGATAATCTATCTTCTATCCCGCGCGTACGCTCCCGCCAATAGCTAGAATCAGAAAGCCAGCCAGAACGGTTGGCCACAAAGGTCCAGGTACGGATATGCGCGATACGGGCGGACAATGTATCTATGTCCCCGTCGGCCCGGTCAAGCCGGTCGACATGGCGCGCCAGATAATCTTCGGGCAGCACGCCTGCATCGCTCATATAATAGCGGTACAACTCCGCCAGCAGCCGGGAATGCAGCTCCGGCCCCAATTTGCGAAAATCCGGCACCTGACAGACCTGCCACAACCGTTTTACCGCAGCAGGCGCACTGGCCATCCGGGCAATTTCCCCATCCGCAGCCAGCAGCCGCAATGTTGTCAGGTCACAATTTTCCCGTGTGCGGCCAAGCCCGCGCATCGGGGGCTCTATTTCGAGACTGCTGATCAGGCGTGAAATATTGCCAAAATCAAGGGCTGAATTGCGCCATTTGATGCTGCGCAGCGGATCGAACTGATGGTTCTCGACCTGGGCGATCAGATCTTCATCCATCCGTCCGGCATCGCCCGTTGTGCCAAAGGTGCCGTCATTCAGATAACGCCCGGCGCGCCCTGCAATCTGCGCAATTTCGGTGGGGCGCAGATTGCGATGGCCAAAGCCGTCAAATTTGCTGACGCTGGCAAAGGCGATATGGTCCACATCCATATTGATGCCCATGCCAATGGCGTCGGTGGCGACCAGAAAATCGACATCGCCCGACTGAAACAGCGCCACCTGGGCATTGCGGGTGCGCGGGCTGAGCGATCCCATCACCACGGCGGCCCCGCCCCGCTGACGGCGGATCAGTTCGGCAATGCCGTAGACGGCATCAGAGGAGAACGCCACAATGGCCGAACGGCGCGGCATCCGGCTAAGCTTGTTTGAACCCGCATAATGGAGTTGGGAAAAGCGGGGCCGGGAAATAAAGCGCGCATCCGGTAATAATTGCATTAGCAGGGGCCGCATGGTTTCGGCGCCCAAAAACATGGTTTCGCGCCGTCCGCGCGCATTCAGCAGCCGGTCCGTGAAAATATGTCCACGCTCTGCATCGGCGCAAAGCTGGATCTCATCGACCGCCAGAAATTCGGTTTCGATGCTCACCGGCATGGATTCGACAGTGCAGACATAATAGGACGGACGCGGGGGCAGAATTTTTTCTTCCCCGGTAATCAGCGCGACACACGCCGCACCCCGCATCCGCACCACCCGGTCATAGATTTCACGCGCCAGCAGCCGCAGCGGCAGTCCGATCATGCCGCTGGCATGCCCCAGCATGCGCTCCACCGCCAGATGGGTCTTGCCGGTATTGGTGGGGCCCAGCACCGCCGTGACCTCGCCACGCTCAGTGGCGCGGGCGTAAGGCTGAAATCGGTTGCGGGGCTGAATATTCATGGCGCTGACAATGCCGTGCGAAATGTCTGCCCGCAACCGTCAAAACGCCACTCCATTCCGGAATCAGCTAGTGGACGGCAAAGGTTAACAGAACGATACACAACCCACCCATATGCCGGAACCAAACTGGAACAAGTCAAGCCCGAATCGGCAAGCTCGCATCCTTCGTGATTCGTTCATGCACTAAATGTAGTAGCCTGCAGCCAGTAAACACCAATTCAATGATTTGGTGAAGCACCATTTTATTTAATTTTTTGTGACGCTTGAAATGGCGTGTTCTACCGCATCGCCAGGCCAAAAATGCGCAGCGCCCGATTTGAAAAAGGTAAACAAAATCTTGGGGCGCCTGCCCATGCGTTGGAACCTAACTGGAACAGTCCAAGTCCGAATCGGCAAATCCACATCCTTCGCGATTCGTTCACGCACTAAATATAGCGGTGACGTCTCTGCAAAAAACTATTCGCCGGTTTCATCACGCAGTTGGGTTTGTGATCCAGACCGCTGCTTTGTTCGTACTGACACAACCTTACCCGCCACGTCGCTGCGTTCCTCGCAAAGACGGCGGGGGTGGAATGCATAAATGAGGTCAAAGATTCCGTTCGTGTTTCGAAATAATTAGTTTAACTTGGGACGATCTGGGGCTGCGCCCACAAAAATAAAAAGACGCCTGAGGGAACCGATGAACGATATGTCAAACGGCATCGCAAAAATGCGCGCCCGTGGCCAGGGGCTGGTTGGTGATGTGATCGGCACGCCCAGGGCGCGCCTGATGTTGCTGGGTGGCGTGGGCCTGATCGCATTGCTGGTGATTGGAAGCTGGCTGTATGGGCGTTATTCCCATGTTTATGTGCAGGATTCCCGGCTTTCCTCCACCATGGTGTCGATCAGCAGCCGTGCGGCGGGATGGATCACCAGTTTCCCCGCAAAGGAAGGCGCGACGATTAAAAAGGGCGATCTGCTGGTCGAAATCGATCCGCGCGAAGCCACCCTGATGCTGGCGGAAATAGACGCGGGCCTGGAAGCGGTGCGCGCGGAAAAAGCCGCGCTGAGCTTCAGCCGCGATCAGGCGGATAGCCGCACCAAAAGCCAGTTTGACATGGCGCAGGCCATGCTGGACGAGGCGCAGGCGCGTTCCAATGGCGCACAGTCCGATCTGCAACTGGCGCGGGCCGATTTCAAACGCATCGATGCTCTGTACAAGGACAAAGTGATTTCCGCGCAGCGCTGGGAGACCGAACGTAACCGCATTAACAAGGCGGAACAGGAACATGAACGCGCGCAGGCCGCCGTCGAAGCCGCGCGCGCATCCATGGCGACGGCGCAATCGGCCCGCATGGAATTGCAGGTGCTGGAAGAACGGCTGCGCATGATGTCTGCGCAGGAAGCGCGGCTTACTGCGCAACGCGAACGCCAGGCGCTGGATATTTCGGACCGTGCGGTAAAAAGCCCGGTGGATGGCGTGGTCGACGAAACCTTCGCCAATCCGGGCGAATATGTGCGCCCCGGCCAGCGTTTGCTGATGGTCCATGACCGGAATAATATCTGGGTCAACGCCAATATCAAGGAAGGCGAAATCCGCCATGTCAAAATTGGCGCCCACGCCACGGTAACGGTGGACGCCTATCCGGGTGAAACATTCGATGGCACGGTGGTGCGCATCGGCAATGCGGCGACGAGCATGTTCGCCCTGCTGCCCAATCCCAATCCCAGTGGCAACTTTACCAAGATCGCGCAACGCCTTGAGGTCCGCATCGATGTGGCGCAACGTGATCATCTGTTGAAGCCCGGCATGATGGTAGAGGTTGCCGTTGACATCCCGGGACGATAATTCCGCGCCCCTGCCTGCGGGCCCGCAAACATCTCCGGCTATCGCGGCGAAGTTTGCCGAGTTTGGCCCCAACTACCGTCTGCTGGCGGTGTTCACGGCGATGGCGGGGACGCTTGCCACTTTGCTGCCCGCGACCATTGTCAATGTGGTGATCCCGGAAATTATCGGCGCATTTGGCATTGGCCAGGACAAGGCGCAATGGCTGGCCACCGGCTTTATGGCGTCGAGCACCATCACCATGCTGGCCAATAGCTGGATGGTGCATTCGTTTGGTGTGCGCTTCACATTCCTTACATCGCTGAGCGTTTTTATGCTTGGCTCGATCGCGGGTATGTTTGCCCCGAACGAGGATTTTCTGATCGCCATCCGCGTGTTTCAGGGCGCGGCGGCAGGATTGATGACGCCGCTGACCATGCTGATCATGTTTCAGGTGTTCCCGCCCGAACAGCGCGGCCGCGCCATGGGGATTTTCGCCATGGGTACGGTGATGGCGCCTGCCCTTGGCCCCAGCATTGGCGGCATGGTGATAGATGCGCTGGGGTGGCGGTATATTTTCTTTCTGGAACTGCCGCTATTATTTGTGGCTATCGCCATGGGATCAATTTTCCTGACCGACCGTGAAGCCACCGGACCGCGCGAAAAATTTGATTGGTCGGGGCTGTTTCTGGTTTCCATTTTCGTCGGTTCGCTGCTGGTCGGGCTGAGCGAAGGGCAACAGGAAGGCTGGCATGAAAACCATGTGCTGGCGCTGCTGGTCACGGCTGGGGTTTCCTTTGTGGTGTTTATCGCCTGGGAACTGATAACGCCGCAGCCTTTGCTGCAATTGCGTGTTTTTCAGCAGCCATCTTTTCCCCTGGTCGCGGTTGTATTGTTCGTGTTTGGCAATGGGCTTTTTGGTTCGACCTATCTGGCCCCATTATTTATGCAGACCGTGCAGGGCAGCACTGCGCTTTCGGCGGGACTGATGCTAATGGCGCCTGGGTTGATCATGATTGTTGTGTTTCCGGTAGCAGGCGCGATGAGCGACCGGTTTGGCGCAACCATTCCGATGGTGATCGGTTTGGCGATTTTTTCGTTCTCCTGTTATCTGATGACGGGCCTTGATCTGGATGCGCCATTTGTGACCATTACGATCTGGATCATGATCGGGCGCGTGGGTCTGGGCATGGTGATGCCCGCCATGACGGCTGCGGCCATGGGGGGGATGCCGCTGCATCTGATGTCGCAGGCGTCCGGCATCAATAATTTTACCCGGCAGCTGGGCGGCGCGTTTGGCGTTAACCTTGCCTCAATCATGCTTTCCCAGCGCACCAATTTCTTTTCTGAGGCCATGACCGCTACCCAGACGGCGGGTAACACCGCCACGCTGGAACTGCTGGACAGATTTTCCGGCCTGTTCGATATGGCCGGGCTGACCGAATTGAGCGCGCAGGAAGTGGCGATGTATTATCTGGGGCGGATGATCTATTCCCAGGCCTATATGCTGGCGTTCCGGGATTGTTTTACCATCCTGACGGTGGTCTTTCTGGTGGCCATTATTCCGGCTTTGATGATCCGCAAGCCGCCGATTCCGGCTGTGGTCCCGCCTGTTCCGCCCCAACCGGCGGGTGGTGATTAATCCCGCATATTATGTTAGAATGACTCGATTGGAACGGCTGGTATTCAGGATAAATTATGGCGAAGAAACCGACGATTGACGAATGGCGCGTATTGGCGGCCAAGGAACTGGGCAAGCGGCCGCTGGATGCGCTGACCTGGCGCACGCCGGAAGGCATTGACGTCAAGCCGCTCTATACGGCGGCGGATGTGGCGGGCCTGGATTTTGCCGGTAGCCTGCCTGGATTTTCGCCCTATGTGCGCGGCGTCAAGGCCACCATGTATGCGGGCAGGCCCTGGACCGTGCGGCAATATGCGGGCTTTTCCACGGCGGAAGAATCCAACGCCTTTTACCGGCGCAATCTGGCGGCCGGGCAGATGGGGCTTTCGGTCGCCTTCGATCTGGCGACGCATCGCGGCTATGACAGCGATCATCCGCGCGTCACGGGCGATGTCGGCAAGGCGGGCGTGGCGATTGATTCCGTCGAGGATATGAAAATCCTGTTCGATGGCATCCCGCTCGATAAAATGTCGGTGTCGATGACCATGAACGGTGCGGTGATCCCGATCCTCGCCAATTACATTGTCGCCGCCGAAGAACAGGGCGTCAGCGCGGATAAACTGTCGGGCACCATTCAGAATGATATTCTGAAAGAGTTCATGGTGCGCAACACCTATATCTATCCGCCCGAACCCAGCATGCGTATTGTGGCCGACATTATCGGCTATGCGTCCAAACACATGCCGAAGTTCAACACCATTTCGATTTCCGGCTATCACATGCAGGAAGCGGGCGCGACCCAGGTGCAGGAACTGGCGTTCACGCTGGCCGATGGCAAGGAATATGTGCGCGCCGCCATGGCCGCCGGGCAGGATGTGGATGAATTTGCGCCGCGTCTGTCGTTCTTTTTCGCCATTGGCATGAATTTTTTCATGGAAGTGGCCAAGCTGCGTGCGGCGCGTCTGCTGTGGGCGGAAATCATGGATGGGTTTAACGCCAAAAATCCGCAAAGCGGCATGCTGCGCACCCATTGCCAGACCAGCGGGGTATCGCTGACCGAACAGGATCCCTACAATAATGTCGTGCGCACCGCGTTTGAGGCGATGGCGGCGGTGCTGGGCGGCACGCAAAGCCTGCACACCAACGCGCTGGACGAGGCAATTGCGCTGCCTACGGACTTTTCGGCGCGCATTGCGCGTAATACGCAATTAATTCTGCAGGAAGAAACCGGCGTGTGCAACGTGGTCGATCCGCTCGGCGGTTCCTATTATATCGAGGCGCTTACCAATGAGCTGGCGGTTGCCGCGCGCAAACTGATTGCCGAGGTGGAGGAACTGGGCGGCATGACCAAGGCTGTCGCAAGCGGCATGCCCAAGCTGAAAATCGAAGAGGCGGCGGCGCGCCGTCAGGCCCGCATCGATCGTGGCGAAGAAGTCATTGTTGGCGTCAACCGCTATCAGACCGGCAGCAAGGAACATATGGACATTCTGGATGTGGATAATGACAAGGTGCGCGAAAGCCAGATCGTCCGGCTGAAAAAAACCCGCGCCGCGCGGGATGAAGCCAAATGCAAGGCCGCATTGGAAGCGATCACCAAAGGCGCTGCGGGCAATGGCAATCTGCTGGCGCTGGCGGTGGATGCGGCGCGCGCCCGCGCGACAGTTGGCGAAATTTCCGACGCCATGGAAGAAGTGTTTGGCCGCCACCGCGCCCAGGTGCAATCCATCGCGGGCGTCTATGGCGCGGCCTATGAAGGCGATGCGGGTTTTGAAAAAATTCAAAGCGATGTTGCAGCTTTCGCAAAAGAAGAAGGCCGCCGCCCGCGCATGCTGGTGGTGAAAATGGGCCAGGACGGCCATGACCGGGGCGCCAAGGTGATCGCCACCGCGTTTGCCGATATCGGTTTTGACGTGGATGTCGGCCCGCTGTTCCAGACGCCCGCCGAAGTGGCGCGCGATGCGGTGGAAAATGACGTGCATATGGTGGGCGTTTCATCCCAGGCGGCGGGGCATAAAACCCTGGTGCCGGAATTGATCGCGGAACTGAAAAAACAGGGTGCGGAAGATATCATGGTGATTTGCGGCGGCGTCATTCCGCAGCAGGATTATGATTTTCTGTACAAAGCGGGCGTTGCGGGCATTTTTGGCCCCGGCACCAATATCCCGCTGGCTGCCGCGAAAATTCTTGAACTCATCCGTGCGCATCGTCCGCTGGCGGCAGAATAGGAAAATAAAATGGCTGTCACGATCCCCTATGTCCGTGAATTGACGTTCGAATATGGCGCGATGCAGCAGATATCGCCAATGGTGCGCCGGGTCATTGCGCGCAATCCCAGCGGTTTTACCCAGCATGGCACGGGCACTTACATTATCGGCAAGGGCAAGGTGGCGGTGATCGATCCCGGCCCGCTGGATATGGATCATGTGCAGGCCATTGTGAACGGGCTGAAGGGTGAAACCATCACCCATATTCTGATCACCCACACCCATATGGATCATTCACCCGCCACCACGCCGCTGAAAAAACTGATGGGCAATCCGCCGTCTTATGGCTATGGCCCGCATGGTTCCGGTAAGGGCGTGCTGGAAGGCCAGGCGGTGGAGGCCGGCGGCGACAAGGACTTTGTGCCCGATGTCGTGGTGCGCCACGGCGATATCATCAGGGGCGACGGCTGGACGGTGGAATGCGTGCATACGCCGGGACACACATCGAACCATATCTGTTTTGCACTGCTTGAGGAAAAGGCGCTGTTCACCGGCGATCATGTCATGGGCTGGTCCACCACCGTCATCTCGCCGCCCGATGGTGACATGAAAGATTATATGCACAGCCTGGATATTCTGCTGCCGCGCGATGATGCAACCTACTGGCCGACGCACGGCCCGGCCATCAAGGATCCGCAAAATTTTGTGCGCGCCTATATCGCCCACCGCCAGGAACGCGAGGCGCAAATCACCGCCTGCTTGCGCGACGGCGTGGGCCGCATCACCGACATGGTGCCGCTGATGTACAAGGATGTTGACGCCAAACTCTGGCCCGCCGCCGGTCGTTCCGTTTTGGCGCATCTGCTGCACATGGTCGAGACAGGGCGCGCGAAATGCGCGGGCGCGGCGGGACCGGATTCGGTTTATTCCATCTGACCGAGAAAACCCATCACGGCTCGATCACGTGAGTATTGACATTTGGAAATGTCCGGCATATATATCTATTCGATGCTGTAGGTAGCGTCACCGATATAAAGGTGGCACAACAGGCGTACAGCGCCCTCCTAAGGGAGGGAGCCAAAAGCCCCTCGTGCCGCCTACCCTTTTTTGGGGCCGCCTCTTTTCGGTGGCCCCAAATATTTTCCAGTATCCGATACGAATTTCAGGTATTCCCCGAAGACACGATATTTTAAGTCTCGCCTGGTGTCTTTTGACAGTTTGTTTGGATAGGAGGGTCTCTTGCGCGTGACCTGATGCTCCGGATCGAGCGTATCAATCATTGCATGAATGACGGATCCATATTGTAGGAGCCTTTGGCGCTCTGAGGTATGTCGTGTCCTTGAAAGAATATGAGTTACAGGCGCGACCCACCTGTTCAACTCCGGCTTGCTTTCGATCAACCGTACAAACTCTATAAAAGGGATTGTTTCAAGCGCGCCATTGTGGCGACTCAGCATCAATTCTCCAACCGCGCGTTGCGACATTCTATCGACAATCCGGATTCTTCTTGATTCAATACAATCCAGGAAGCTCTGAAGGCGCCTTCCGCGATCATCTTTGGCGATTGTTACTGATAGTCCTTCAATACGGAATATCTCTATGTTCGCCCATAGTTTCGCCAGCAGAAAGAGCAGGCTACTGAAGTCGTGGTCCTCGATGCGCTCGGAGAGAGGATTTACATCATAGAGGCTCTTGAAATCCTCGTCTGCGAGAGACCTAAGTTTGCCGACCAATTCATCAGCGGATTTAAGAAGTGGGTCGAGATGCTCGTCAACAAAGTGCTGCGCAGATTGCGATCTGTCGGATCGACGGCGGACTTCCTGATACCAAATATCCAGAAGTTTAACGGTTAATCCGCTACCAAGCGCCACCGTCACCATCTTAAACCATTCGAAATCAGCCATATGCTTATCTTATTCTATTGCGCGGTCCAGCCGCCATCGACGACCAGTTCTGATCCGGTCATAAACGCCGAATCATCGGACGCCAGAAAGGTGATGCCGTTGGCGATGTCTTTGGGTTCGCCCAGGCGTCCGATCGGGTGGCTTTGCACGAACATGTCGCGCACCGCATTGTCGGATCCCATCACGCCGCTCAATTCCGTCACCACCTGCTTGGCCATGTCGGTTTCGATCAGGCCGGGATGGATGGAATTTACCCGAATGCGATAGGGCGCAAATTCCATGGCGCAGGCCTTGGTGTAAATCCGTACGCCGCCTTTGGACATATGATAGGCGGTGAAATTGGCGATGCCGATAATGCCGGCAATCGATGACAGATTGATGATCGCGCCGCCCACCGGGGCCTTGGCGGCGCGCGCTTTCAGATACGGCAATGCGGTTTTGGTGCCCAGAAACACCCCGTCCAGATTGACCGCGCTCATTCTGTGCCAATCGGCCAGGGTCATGTCCTCGGTGCTTTTCATGAAGAAAATCCCGGCATTGTTCACGAGCACATCCAGCCCGCCAAACTGATCGACGCCCGCCTTGATCGCCGCCTGCCAGCTATCTTCCCTGGTCACATCCAGATGGGTGTACAGTGCGCCGCCACCCTTGTTGATGATGCCTTCTGCGGTGGCGTGGCCAACATCATCCAGAATATCGCCGATGATAACCTTGGCGCCACAGGCCGCCATCATGCGCGCGGTTTCCGCACCCAGGCCGCGCGCCGCGCCGGAAATGAATGCAATCTTTCCGTCCATCCTGTTCATGTGTTGCCCCTCCTGGTTAGGTTGTTTCAGATTATAGTTTTACGACTTCGTCATTGCGAGCGAAGCGCGGCAATCCAGGTCACACGGCAAGGCCTTTGGGTGAGACTCTGGATTGCCGCGTCGCTCACGCTCCTCGCAATGACGTGGTGAGTTTGTCATTGCGCGAGATAGCCGCCATCGACCACCACTTCCGTGCCGGTCATGAAGGAGGAATCGTCCGACGCCAGGAAGCGCACCGCATGGGCGATATCCTGTTCTTCGCCCAGACGGCCCAGCGGATGGCGTGACACCACATCATCGACGAATTTCTGAAAGCCGCCTTCCTGGCGCTGGTTCATTGCCTGTTCGCCCGCGCGCAGCAGCGGCGTATTGATAAAACCCGGATGCACCGAATTGACGCGGATTTTTGCGGGCGCCAGTTCGATGGCCGCCGCCTTGGTCATCAGCCGCACGCCGCCCTTGCTGGCGCAATAGGCCACGGCGCGCGCGCCGCCGATAAACCCCATGATCGAGGAAATCGAAATGATCGAACCGCCGCCCGGCCACAGATGGGCGCGCGACTTCATGGAGGGGATGACATGCTTCATGCCCAGAAACACGCCATCGAGATTGATCGACATCAGGCGCCGCCAGCTATCCAGACTCAAATCCTCCAGCGGTTTCGCAGCACCTGCAACGCCCGCATTGTTCAATAAAATATCGACGCCGCCATAGGATTGGACGGCAAATTTCACGGCTGCTTCCCACTGTTCCTCAATGGCCACATCATGCTTGAAGAATTTGGCCTCGCCACCGGCCTTTTTGATCGCCGCCAGCGTAACCTGCGCCTCGTCTTCGCGCAGATCGGTGATCACGACTTTTGCGCCCGCTTCCGCCAGCTTTTGCGCGGACATGCCGCCAATGCCGCGTGCGCCGCCGCTGATGATTGCTACTTTTCCATCTACCCGGTTCATGCTTTTTCTCTCCTGATGTTATTGTTTATTGCGCGACATAGCCGCCATCGACCACCACTTCGGATCCGGTCATGAAGGATGAATCGTCGGAGGCCAGAAAGCAGACCGCATTGGCGATATCCATCGGCACGCCCATGCGGCCAATGGGATGGCGCGCCGTGATCATGTCCTTGATGACATTTTCGCCAACACCCACACCCTTGCCCAAATCCTTCAGCGCGTTTTTCACCATGTCGGTTTCGGTGAACCCGGGGTGCACCGAATTGACGCGGATTTTTGACGGGGCCAGTTCCATCGCCGCCGCCTTGGTCAGCAATCGTACGCCGCCCTTGGCTGCGATATAGGATGCCGCGTTGGGCATGCCCACCAGGCCCATGATGGAGGATATATTGATGATGGAACCGCCACCCGGCCATTTGCTGGCGCGTGCGCCCAGTGCCGGGGTCGCATATTTTATGCCCAGGAACAGGCTGTCCAGATCAATGGCGATAACACGGCGCCACTGTTCAAGGGTGGTTTCTATAATGGGTTTTCCGGCATCCGCGATCCCGGCATTGTTGACCAGAATATCCAGCCCGCCAAAATGATCAACGGCGTACTTCACCGCATTCTGCCAGCCGGTTTCATTCACCACATCATGATGCAGGAAGGCGGCATTGCCGCCCGCCTTTTCAATTTCGGCAACAGTGCCTGCGCCCACTTCATCCAGCAGATCGGTGATCAGCACCTTCGCCCCGGCTGCCGCCATCAATTTTGCACTTGCCCCGCCAAGCCCGCGTGCGCCGCCTGTTACCAGTGCTACTTTGCCATCCAAACGATTCATCTCTTTTCTCCCCATTGTCCTCCGCAGCTTTCTTGTCCCCCATAGCCGAAGGCGACGGGGGAAGCGCAGGAGGATGCTGATCTTTTAACTTGCGCCTATCATGGCCGCAAATGGGCAAAAGGGCTAGAGCAAAAGGCTGAATTGTCCTTCGGTGCAGAACTGCCCGGATGCAGGGACATAGCCGCGCACCGTGACATGGGCCTGCCATTGACCGGTGGCTGCATGCGAAATTTTCAGTAAATGCCAGCGCGCATTTCCCCGATGCGGATCAAGCGCAGAAGCCGAAGACGGCGCCAGTACCGGTATCGGCCCGCGCGGCCCCGCAACATGATCAAACACGCCCTGATGCGTATGGCCATGCAGCACCAGTTCTGCCCCATGGCGGGCAAAAACCTCCAGCAGGGCTGCACGGTCGGTCAGACCCTTGCGCCGGGATGCGCCCGCCGCCCCCGGCGGATGATGAATCATGACGATGCGCATCAGCCCCGCTTTGCCCTGTTTTTCCAGCAGTTCACCCAGCGCGGATAGCTGTGCGGCGCCCATCGCCCCGGTGGCGGAAAATATCCGTGTCGGCACAGCGGTGGAAACACCGATAAACGCAATTTCGCCGCGAATCCGGCAATAGGGGAATTGTGCGCGGAGGCCTTGCTCATCGCCCTGCATATAAGCGGCCCAGTGCTGCTGCATGGTGTCAAACGCACCCGATATATAGGCGTCATGATTGCCGGGCGTCAGGCTGATGTCTTTTGGCGCACCCAGCGTTTCAAGCCAGGCGTTGGCCCGCGTAAATTCGCCGGGCAGCGAGACATTCACCAGATCGCCGGTCAGTACAATATGCTGTGGTTGGTGGGTGTGAATGTCGGCAACCGTTGCCGCCAGTATTTCCGGCAGATGGATATGCCGCCGCTTCATCCGCCACGATAGAATGCCGCTCAGCCTTTTGCTGGGTATTGATGCAAACAAACGCATCTCTTGCGCCAAAAGGGGCAGATGCGGATCGGTAAAATGTGCAAAGGTGAATGGGGCGGTCATATTGCGGCTCTGGATCACGTCCTTATCTATACGGTATATAATAGAAAACCACACTTCGAGTGATTCCTTGCACGATCTGTTGCGCGTTGAAGATTTAGCGGTTGAATTTACCCTGCCTGCCGGGAAACTGCGCGCCGTGGATGGTGTGTCGTTTCGTGTGCCGCGCGGCAAGATTGTGGCGCTGGTGGGAGAATCGGGCTCCGGTAAAACCGTGATCGGTCAATCCATCATGGGCCTGCTGCCGCGCAATGGCCGCATCCTGGGCGGCAGGATTTTGTTCGACCATGATGAAGACGAGGTCACGCCGCGCATTGATGTGGTGAAACTTGCCCGCAATGACGCCCCCATACGGGCGTTGCGCGGGCGCTATATGTCGGTGATTTTTCAGGAACCGATGAGTGCGCTGTCGCCCGTGCACCGGATCGGCGATCAGGTCAGTGAAAATCTCAGCCAGCATTTGAAATTATCCTCTGCGGAGCGGCGTGCGCGCACCATTGATATGCTGCGCCTCACCGGTTTCCCCGATCCGGAAAGGGCTTACAGCGCCTATCCGTTCGAGATGTCCGGCGGGCTGCGCCAGCGCGCCATGATCGCCCTGGCGCTGATCTGCCGTCCTTCCCTGCTGATTGCCGATGAACCGACCACCGCGCTGGATGTCACCATTCAGGCGCAGATTTTATTGTTGCTGCAAAATCTGCAACAGCAATTGCGCATGGCGGTGCTGATGATCACCCATGATCTGGGGGTGGTGGCGAATATTGCCGACGAAGTGGTGGTGCTGCACGATGGCAAGGTAATGGAGGCGGGCAGCCGCGAAGATATTTTTCGCCGCCCCGGTCATCCTTATTTGCGGGCCTTGATGGATGCGGCGCCAAGATTATCCGGCGCGCCGAAAGTGCAGTCCAGGGCGGCTCCTGCAGCGCCCCCCCTGCTGGAAATACAGGGGTTGAGCAAAAGCTATGCCGCTAATGGTGTTGACGAGGCGGCAGTGTCGGATGTCAGTTTTTCCTTGCCGCGTGGTGAATGTGTCGCCCTGGTGGGGGAATCGGGTTGCGGCAAAACGACCCTGGGCAAACTTATTTTGCGCGCCGCCCGGCCGGACGCAGGCAGCATCCGGTTTGATGGCGAAGACGTGCTGGCCATGCAGGGCGCGGATTTGCTGCGTTATCGCAGCCGCGCGCAGTTCATTTTTCAGGATCCCCTGTCCGCACTGGATCCGCGCATGACAATTCTGGAAACGCTGCGCGAACCGCTGATCATTCACGGCATCGGTGACCGCGCAGCGCAGACGGAACGCACCCAGGAATTGATGCGTCTGGTGGGGCTGGAACCCAGCCAGTTGGGACGCTATCCGAATGCGTTTTCCGGCGGGCAGCGCCAGCGTATTGTTATTGCGCGGGCATTGGCGCTGCGTCCTGAATTGCTGATATGTGATGAGCCGGTTTCCGCGCTGGATGTCCCGGTGCAGGCGCAGATTATCCGTCTACTGAAGGATTTGCAGTCCCGGCTTGGCCTGACCTATTTGTTCATCAGTCATAATCTGGCGGTGGTGCGTGATATTGCCGGTCATATTCTGGTGATGTGCCGGGGCCGCCTGGTGGAAACCGCCACGGCAAATGACCTGTTTTCCAATCCGGTTCATCCTTACACCCGCGCATTGCTGGCGGCGGTGCCGGAACCTGACATTGACGCGCCGCTGGATTTTCGCCGTCTTGAGGAAGAGCGCCTGTCCGATCCGCAGAAATGGCCCGCCCCCTATCGCCTGGTCAATGGGGATGGCGGCAGCATGCTGCGAATCACGCCCGGTCATTATGTGCGTATGGGGGCGCACCCGTTGTGATCAGAAATATTATTGCGCTCACGCTGCTTGTGCTGTCCTGCGTTCTGGCGCGGGCGCAATCTCCTGCTTTCATTGAAACGCCTGCACTTGCCGCGCAAGTGCAGGCAGGCGCATTACCCCCGGTTTTCGAACGCCTGCCCGATCAGCCATTGATCGTCAAAATCACGGGCAATGACACCGCGCCGGGACAGCATGGCGGCGTGCTGCGCACCCTGATCAGCAGTCCGCGCGATGTGCGGTATATGGTGGTGTATGGCTATGCGCGCCTGATTGGCCGTGACAGGAATTTGCAGCTTGTCCCGGATATTCTGGCGCGCATTGAGAATGTGGAAAACCGCATCTTCACGCTGCATTTGCGTCCGGGGCATAAATGGTCGGATGGACATCCCTTCACGGCTGAGGATTTTCGCTATTACTGGGAAGATGTCGCCAATAATCCCGAGCTTTCCCCAAATGGTCCGGGTACGGACTTTCTGGTGGAGGGGGTTCTGCCAAAGGTCGAAATTCTGGATGCTGTAACGGTGCGCTACACCTGGTCAAAGCCGCATCCCACATTTCTGGCTGCGCAGGCGCGCGCCAGCCCCCTGTTCATTTACCGCCCGGCGCATTATCTGAAACAGTTTCACAGCCGCTATGCCGATCCGGCCTGGCTTGCGGCGCAGGTGACGGCAGCCAGGGTGCGCACCTGGGCGGCGCTGCATAACCGCCTGGATAATATGTATAATTTTGACAATGTGGCGATGCCCACATTGCAGCCCTGGGTCAACACAACCCCTTCGCCCGCCGGCCGTTATGTATTTCAGCGCAATCCCTACTATCACCGTGCCGATAGCAATGGCCGGCAGCTTCCCTATATTGATCAGGTGGTCATGGCGCTTACCGAAAGCCGCCTGATCCCGGCAAAAAGCAATGCTGGCGAAAGTGATCTGCAGGCGCGCGGCCTGACTTTTTCTGACATCACGGTGTTGAAGCAGGGCGAGGCGCGAGGCAATTACGTGACGCATCTCTGGCCGATTGCAACCGGCGCGCAGATCGCGCTTTACCCAAATCTGAATTATGATCGCGCGGCTTTTCGCGATGTATTGCGTGATGTGCGCTTTCGCCGGGCGCTGTCATTGGGTATTGACCGGCATCTGATCAACCGCTCGCTGTATTTTGGTTTGGCGGCGGAAAGCAATAATACCGTGTTGCCGCAATCTGAATTATTCTCGTTACACTATGCGCAACAATGGGCGATGTATGATCCGGTTCAGGCAAATGCATTATTGGATGAAATGAAGCTGAACAAACGCGACGCGAACGGTATCCGGCTATTGCCGGATGGATCAAGACTGGAAATGATTGTCGAAACCGCTGATCCGTCCACCGAGCAAAGCGATGTGCTGCAACTGATTGCCGCAGACTGGCGGCGCATCGGAATCGGGCTTTTCATCAAACCGGCGGAACGTGACGCCATGCGGGCGCGGGTCTATGCCGGGCGTTCCATGATGACCGCATGGCCGGGCATGGATACGGGTATCCCGGACCGGGACATGGCGCCCGACGAACTTGCGCCGATGTCACAGGATCAGTTGCAATGGCCGTTCTGGGGCCAGTATTACCAGACCGGCGGGCGCGCAGGGACGCCGCCCGATATGGAACCGGCGCGCGCGCTGCTGGCGCTGGCGCAGGACTGGCGTGAAGCAGGCAGCGAACGGCGCCGGGAAATCTGGAAGCAGATGCTGGCCATTCATGCGGATCAGATGTTCACCATCGGCGTGATTTCCCAGGTGCGCCAGCCGGTCGTGGTTTCCGCACGGCTGCAGAATGTACCCAAAGAGGCCTTTTATGGCTGGAGCCCCGGCGCGCTGTTTGGCGTGTACCGCCCGGATCAATTCTGGTTCGCGCCGCCACCCGTTAAAACCGGCGGACCGTAAGTATCATGGGGCGATATTTCCTGAACCGCATCAGCATTATGATCCCCACACTGATTGCCATCAGTGTACTGATCTTTATGGTCATACAATTGCCGCCGGGGGATTATCTTTCCAATCAGGTGGCGGAGCTAACGGCCCAGGGCGAAGACGCCAATCCCGGCAAGATCGCCTTTTTGCGCGCCGAGTTCGGTTTCGACCGGCCATTGATTGAACGCTATGGCCTATGGATCGGCGTATGGCCGGGACAGAACGGATTTTCCGGCCTGCTGCAGGGCAATTGGGGCTGGTCATTCGAATATAACAAGCCCGTTGAGGATGTGCTGGGGGACAGTCTGGTCCTTACCGTGCTGCTGAATTTCGCGACGGTTCTGGTCATTTATATGATTGCGTTTCCCATTGGCATTCTGTCGGCGGCGCGCCAGTACAGCGTCGCGGATTACAGCTTCACGCTGCTGGGCTATCTTGGCCTGGCGACGCCGAATTTTCTGCTTGGCCTGATCCTGCTATATTATTCAAACCTGTGGTTGGGGCTGTCCATCGGCGGGCTGATGGCGCCGGAATATACGGATGCGCCCTGGTCATGGGAAAAGGCGCAATCCGTGCTGGCGCATCTGGCCATCCCGGTGCTGGTGATCGGCAGCAGCGGCACGGCGGCCATGATCCGCCGCCTGCGCGCGAATTTGCTGGATGAACTGCAAAAACCCTATGTGACGACGGCGCGGGCCAAGGGCATGGCACCGCTGCATCTGCTGTTGAAATATCCGCTGCGCATGGCGCTCAACCCGTTTATTGCCGATATTGGCGATCTGCTGCCGCAGATGGTGTCGGGTTCGGTGATCGTATCGGTGGTGCTTAACCTGCCCACTGTCGGGCCGATTTTGTTGCAGGCCCTGCGCGCGCAGGATCATTATCTGGCCGGGTTTATCCTGCTGTTTGTTGCAGTGCTGACAGTTGTGGGCATGGCGATTTCGGATCTGCTGCTGGCGGTGCTGGACCCGCGCATACGGCTGGCGGGCAGGGCCGCACAATGAGCGATTATTCAGATCAGTTGCCGCATTTTGTCAGTCAGGCGCCCTATGATCCGCTTGGCGCACCGCCTGACAACACGCCGCCAACGCCACAATGGCGGCTGGTGTGGCAGAAACTCAAACGCCATCGGCTGGCCTATATCAGCGGGATATTCCTGCTGCTGATTTACGCCAGCCTGCCGTTCAGCGAAGTGATCGCGCCCTATGCGCTGGAAGACCGCAATGCGGATTATCTGTATGCCCCGCCGCAGGCCGTGCATCTGTTTCATGAGGGCGAATTTATGGGCCCCTTTGTCTATGGCTATAAGGGGGTGGCCAATCTGAATTTATTCAAATGGGATTATCAGATCGACACAAATCTGGTTCAGCAATTGCGGTTTTTCTGTTCCGGCGCGGCGTATCATTTTTGGGGATTATGGCAGGGTGATTTTCATCTTGTCTGCCCGGCCCGCAACGGCACACTCTATCTGTTTGGCACAGACCGGCTGGGCCGCGACATGCTGTCGCGGATAATTTACGGCACGCGCATCTCGCTGACCATCGGGCTGATCGGCATCTCCATCAGTTTTGTGCTGGCGCTGCTGATCGGCGGCATGGCGGGGTATTTTGGCGGCCTGGTGGATAATCTGACCTTGCGTCTGATTGAAATTATCCGTGCGATGCCCGAACTGCCTTTGTGGATGGCTCTGTCGGCGGCGCTTCCCGTCACCTGGTCTCCGGTGGCGGTCTATGCGGGGCTGACGGTGATTTTGGGATTGCTGGACTGGCCGGGGCTGGCGCGGGCGGTGCGCGCCAAACTGATGGCGCTGCGCGAGGAAGATTTCGCCACCGCCGCCGTTCTGATGGGGGCGGGGCCCGCGCGCCTGATCGGGCGGCATCTGCTGCCCAATTTCATGAGCCATCTGATCGCCAGCGCCACGCTGTCGATCCCGTCCATGATTCTGGGCGAGACGGCGCTGTCGTTTCTGGGACTTGGCCTGCGGCCGCCAGTCACCAGTTGGGGGGTGTTGCTGGTTGAGGCGCAAAATATCGCGGCCATCAGCTTTTATCCCTGGATCATGCTGCCCATGCTGCCGGTTATCCTGGTGGTGCTGGCGTTCAATTTCTTCGGCGACGGCCTGCGCGACGCCGCCGATCCGTACAGCTGAAGCGCACCAATCTCGGGTTTACACCTGCAACGAAAAGTTAAGAACACAGGCAGAAACATTTACAGCAGCTTCTCCTGCTTCTCGGTGTTTTCGAATTTCGCTTTCCTGAATGCGGAGGGATCGATCCAGGGCATGTGCGGGCGCTGGCCCGCGAAAAGCTGTCCGATGGTGAGAATCTGGATTTTCGGAAACTGGCCATATTCGGTTTCATAATAGCCAGCGGTGATTGCTTCTCTTATCATTGGTCCGGTCGGATCAGTCAGGGTGATGAACACGCCAAGCTTGGCCTTTTCGCGTTCAATCACGTGGCCCAGATCGCGGATCATCTGTACACTGACATTATCGCCGCCCTTGACCGAGACGATGGCCTTTTCCGTCACCCTGCCGTCAGGCTTAAAATAGATAAAGCCGTCGATGCCGCTGTCGGCCCCCTTTTTCTTGCCGCCATAAGGCACCGCATCGACCAGCGACACCGCCCACCACTGAAACTGATATTTGTCCTGCGCAGCCAGCGCCCGCGCCCCGCCCATGTCTTTTGGCACACCGACGATCTCAATGGGTATCCGGACGCCAAAGGCGTCGCGCAGCCGCTTCTGGATCAGCGAAATGGCGAGATGGGTAATGTCGATGCCGATCCACTGGCGGTTCAGCTTTTGCGCCGCATGCACCGTGGTGCCGCAACCGCAAAACGGATCAAGTATGACATCGCCCTCGTTTGAGGAGGTCAAAAGGATTCGCTCTAATAGAGCAAGGGGTTTTTGGGTGGGATAGCCGAGACGTTCAGCGCTAGTGTTGCCTATTCGGTCAATGTCTGTCCAGTTAGTACCAAGAACCTTACCGGGTTTTTCATCCAGATAGACTTTCAACCCATCAAGCCTTGGACAACCATCACGCCGTTTAAGAATTTTACCTTCTGACCACCATTGCTCCAATTGCTCAAGTGACACCGCCCATCCCCGATTTTCAGGAGGCTGCGTGCCGCGCCATTCAAAATTTCTGTTTTTGTTTCCGGAAATTGTTAAATCTTGTCCGGTGAATAGACGATTATTTTCGTCGGGTTTATATCTTGATAATTGGGCTGCTGAATATCTCGTGTACAATTGGTTCCATTTGAAATCCTTGGTTTTGTTGTAGAAGAATATTGTATCGTTTGACCTAGCATAACCTTTGGTATGTATATTATGTGCATTGGTGCGAAGCCAGACGATCTCATTTTTGAATCTCGCTTTCCCAAACACCGCATCCAGCAAAATTTTTAGATAATGACTGGCAGTCGGGTCGCAATGCAGATACAGCGAGCCGGTGGGTTTAAGCGTCCGGTGCAGTTCGAGCAGGCGCACCGCCATCATGGTCAGATAGGCCATCATGTCGTTTTCCTTGAGGAACGAACGCATGGCGCGCAGCATTTCAGCCACGTCGCTGTTGCCGTATTTCATTACCTCATCAAAGGCCAGTTCGGCCGCATCCGTCCAGTGCCAGGTGTCGCCGAACGCTTCCATCTGGGCATGGCTGTCATGCCCGTCCGGCGCCTTGAACAGCACATTGTAGGAGGCGTTCGAGTTGAATGGGGGGTCAAGATAGACAAGATCAACCGTCTCATCCTTCACCTGCTCGCGCAGGATGGTGAGGTTATCCCCGTAATATAGCGTGTTGGTCATCCCCGGCCCGAATCCTTCCGCACACCAGCCCTACATCTACCAGCTAGTACTGGCAAAGACTATAGGTTCATGAAATGTTCTTATCAATGACTTTCAAACTTCGGCGCGTCGTATTTTTCTTCCGATGTTTACACTATTGCTTGACGCGCGCTTTCTTCGACGCAACGCTGGTGGCTGATGATGCTGAAGGGGATCAGGGCCAGATAGGCCAATCCGGTGCGGACTTGCCGTGGGAGCCGTGATGGGCGTCACCGCTCCCGTGCGGGAAGCGTTAATTTCCAGGTGGACGCCATGCGCCGTTGTCGTCAAACCAATGACATCCGATTTCACCCGCCGCATTCCAGAGGGCATCCAAAGTCCCCTTCAAACGAAATGCCGCCCGTTCCCCGGACTCTGGTGGTTGATCGAGAATAGTTTCGGGAAGGGTCAATGTATCCCGGTCAATCGGATGCGGTGAGCGTGTATAGAAATGTTCTGAAATCCTCCGGAGCGTCAACTCGGCACCCTTGACCCCAATAAATGAAACGAAAACCGCCAAAGGATATAGAACGCCATTATCAGCAAGAGCTTTTTCGTATCGTGTTATTGATTTCACGACTTCTTCTGCAACCCATGGAGGAATCAGTCTTTTGTGTTCTTTATGATCACGTTCAATACCTGCCATCACGGCTTCGACTGACCAATTACGAAAAATCTGGGTGTAAGTATTGTACTTGCCGTTGTCGCCAGAGTAATTACACAAGCCATCAAGATTAGGGCCGGTATTACATCCGCGTGTGCCCATCGGAAAAAACGAAAGAGCTTTATTAAATATCTGGGCAATATCAATTCGGTCATTCCCCAGAAAGCTCAGCATAGGAACAATATGCAGCGCAACAAGATTTGTGGCGCTCAGCGGCATTATCCCGTTACCGGTCGCCAACGCGCCAAGGCGGTTTTCGATAAAACTGCGGATGCGGTCCATTTCCGATTGCGAAGAAAGAAACAGCGTCCGCAATTCGTCCACGCTTACTTCATGCACGCCATTTGAGTTGCGGACATAGAAGCGCTTGGAGTTCTTGAAATTCGTCCGGTGCGGTTTGGTCCAACTGCGCGGAACATGTACGATAATGGCATGCCGGTTTGAAGGAATGGGAACCGATTTAATCTGATGGCCGATGAGGCTTGGTTCGACATTATCCCTGAGCATAGACCCTAACCGTTGTATTTCCTTGTCGGCGGAAGCCGCATCAATACCTTCGGCAAAGGCCAGCGTACCGCTTTTCTCCGATATGCCGATTATCAGGTGACCGCCATCGGAATTGGCGAAGGCCGTGATATCCTTGAGCGCCTCTTTCCTGCTCTCGTCATTGTGCCCATAATTGGCGGTCTTATATTCGAGCGTCCGGCTTTCGGGGACACTGTTTTCAACCAATTGTTGCAGATGTGAGGTTGTAATATCCTCAAATTTTACGGTTTCAAACGCCATTACAGCAGCTTCTCTTGTTTCTCGGTGTTTTCAAATTTGGCTTTCCTGAATGCGGAAGGATCAATCCACGGCATGTGCGGGCGCTGGCCCGCGAAAAGCTGCTCGATGGTGAGAATCTGGATTTTTGGAAACTGGCCAAATTCGGTTTCATAATAACCAGCGGTGATTGCTTCCTTTATCATTGGCCCTGTTGGATCAGTCAGGGTGATGAACACGCCAAGCTTGGCCTTTTCGCGTTCAATCACATGGCCCAGATCGCGGATCATCTGTACACTGACATTATCGCCGCCCTTGACCGAGACGATGGCCTTTTCCGTCACCCTGCCGTCAGGCTTAAAATAGATAAAGCCATCGATGCCGCTGTCGGCCCCCTTTTTCTTGCCGCCATAAGGCACCGCATCGACCAGCGACACCGCCCACCACTGAAACTGATATTTGTCCTGCGCAGCCAGTGCGCTCGCGCCGCCCATGTCTTTTGGCACACCGACGATCTCAATGGGTATCCGGACGCCAAAGGCGTCGCGCAGCCGCTTCTGGATCAGCGAAATGGCGAGATGGGTAATGTCGATGCCGATCCATTGCCGGTTCAGCTTTTGCGCCGCATGCACCGTGGTGCCGCAACCGCAAAACGGATCAAGTATGACATCGCCCTCGTTGGTAGACGCATTGATAATGCGCTCCATAAGGGCGAGCGGCTTTTGGGTTGGGTAGCCAAGGCTCTCCGCTCCAAATGCGCCAGTAATGTCATTCCAATCATTTTGTAGCGCTACCCCGGGCATCGTGTCTAAATATCTTTTGAATTGCGGTATGCCGCTTGACGAATAAACGAGTTGGTTCGTCTCTGCGAATTCACGCATGTTTGCTTTTGAGTAAGCCCAAAATCTGCCTTTGTATGGGGGAACGCCACGATATTCATAACCGCTTTTGGGTTGCCTCCATTCTTCGTCGAGATCAGTTACCCAATCTTCGCCTGCAACACGCTTTACACGCCACTCATATGCAACATCACCCCCAGGCTTCGCTGCGGTCAGGTCACCGACACGGTATCTGCGCCCCGAGTTCTGTTCAATGTGCCGGTAATGTTCATTTACGTATGATTGGCCGTAGGGCGTGAATTGTGTATTCCATTTCCATTGTTGGGATTTTGTGTAGAAGAATATTACGTCCCGTATATTGCCATATTTTTTGCGCCCCTGTTTGGCGTCACTGTGAGCTGATGACCTTCGCCAACTGATTTCATTGCAGAAATTCTTTTTCCCAAACACCGCATCCAGCAAAATTTTTAGATAATGACTGGCAGTCGGGTCGCAATGCAGATACAGCGAGCCGGTGGGTTTAAGCGTCCGGTGCAGTTCGAGCAGGCGCACCGCCATCATGGTCAGATAGGCCATCATGTCGTTTTCCTTGAGGAACGAACGCATGGCGCGCAGCATTTCAGCCACGTCGCTATTGCCGTATTTCATTACCTCATCAAAGGCCAGTTCCGCCGCATCCGTCCAGTGCCAGGTGTCGCCGAACGCTTCCATCTGGGCATGGCTGTCATGCCCGTCCGGCGCCTTGAACAGCACATTGTAGGAGGCGTTCGAGTTGAACGGCGGGTCAAGATAGACAAGATCGACGGTCTCATCCTTCACTTGCTCGCGCAGGATGGTGAGGTTATCCCCGTAATATAGCGTATTGGTCATTGCCCGCCCGAATCTTCCGCCCGCAAGCTGTATCTCTATCAGCAAGCACTGGCAAAGACTATAAGTTCATGAAATGTTCCCAGTAAATGTTTTCAGGCTTCAGTGCGTTGCACGTCCTCTGCTTTTTGTGCTGCGGCGGGAACGCTTTCTGCGGCGTGGCGGCGGTGGCTCATGATGCTGAACGGGATCAATGCCAGATAGGCAAGTCCGGTCAGCACATACATCAGCCACGGATAGCCAACCACCGCTGCGGCGGAGACGCCCGCGATCAGTAATATCGGCAATACCATTTCACGTCCGATATGCGCGCGCTTCAGCGAAAAGGTGGGAATGCGGCTGACCATCAGAAAAGCGATGCCACAGGTATACACGCCCACAAGAAACGGGGTCTCGCGCAACCATTCCCAGCCCACAAGAAACAATGCGATGGGCAGCAGCGACAGACAGGCCCCGGCGGGGGCGGGGACGCCGGTAAAAAACTTCACGCTCCATTCCGGCTTGCCGGGGGCATCCAGTGCGGTGTTGAATCGCGCCAGACGCAGCGCGCCGCATACTGCAAAACCCAGCACAATAATCCAGCCCAGCCCGCCCAGTTTATCCAGTGTCCATAAATACAGAATAAGCGCGGGCGTTACGCCGAAATTGACAAAATCCGACAGCGAATCCAGTTCCGCGCCAAATTTCGATGTGCCCTTCAGCAGGCGCGCCACCCTTCCATCCAGCGTATCGATGATCGACGCCACGGCAATGGCCAGCACCGCCATGTCAAAACGGTCATGGATCGCCAGTTGCACGCCGGTCAGCCCCGCGCACAGGCCAAGCACGGTCAGAATATTGGGTGCCAGACTGCGCAACGGCAGCGAACGGCGCGAGGGCCGGTCAATCAGCATGCGTGGCGCCGCCTATTTTCTGCATTATGATCTGTGCCCTGTACGCTGTGGTTCATTGGCGTTCAGATCGGCAATCACGGTTTCACCCGCCACCATAGTTTGCCCCAGAACGACCAGCGGAGCCACACCTTCGGGCAGATAGACATCCACGCGGCTGCCAAACCGGATCATGCCAAACCGTTCACCGGCCCGCAGTGATTGATTTTCGCCCGCCCAGCAAATGATCCGCCGCGCCACCAGCCCTGCAATCTGCACAACCGCCAGCCGTGCGCCGCCGGCCGTTGTCAGGCACAGGGCGTTGCGTTCATTGTCCTCGCTCGCCTTGTCCAGCGAGGCATTGAAAAACAGGCCCGGAATGTAGGCGATTTTGGTGATCGTGGCGTCAACAGGAATGCGGTTCACATGACAGTTGAATACATTCATGAACACGCTGACCCGCGTCATGACGGGTTCGGACATGTCCAGCTCAATGGGGGGCGCCACCTGCGCGATGGCCGAAACCACGCCATCGGCGGGGCTGATCACCAGACCGCCGCGTTCGGGTGTGACGCGTGCCGGGTCGCGGAAAAAATAGGCGCACCAGCAGGTCAGGATAACGCCGATCCAGCCCAGCGGGTCATAAATCAAAAACAGCACCAGGGTGACCGCAATGAAGATCGCGATAAAACGATGCCCTTCACGATGGATCGGCGCAAAAATTGAAGTCAGTACTTCCATGCGGATAATCTGCTCTTTGGGTGACGGGAAAGAAAGACGGTCCGGCAGTGTAGCCTTAATCGCGCATCAAGTTAAGCGGTTGATTTTATCAGCATTGTCTCTTGCAATATCTGTTTTTGACGGACTTCATCATCATCCACCTGCTGGCGCTGCCATAAATGCGCATAGGCGCCGCCCTGTTGCAGCAGGCTGTCATGATTGCCGCGCTCGATAATATGTCCACCGTCCAGCACCAGAATTTCATCCGCATCCACAATCGTGGACAGGCGGTGCGCAATCACCAGCGTCGTGCGGTTGACGGAAATCTCGGCCAGCGACGCCTGAATTTCCCGCTCGGTATGGGTGTCCAGCGCCGATGTCGCTTCATCCAGAATCAGAATGGGCGGGTTTTTCAGGATTGTCCGGGCAATGGCGACGCGCTGTTTTTCACCACCGGACAGTTTCAGGCCGCGCTCGCCCACCCGGCTGTCATAGCCCTTTGGCAGGCTGGCGACAAAGCGGTCGATACGTGCAAGGTGTGCCGCCTCAAGGATTTCTGTGTCCAGGGCGCCGGGTTTGCCATAGCGGATATTATAGCCGATGCTGTCATTAAACAGCACTGTATCCTGCGGCACGATGCCAATGGCGGCGCGCAGGGAGCGCTGCGTTACCCTGGCGATGTCCTGCCCGTCGATCAGGATGCGCCCGCCGCTGACGTCGAAAAACCGGTACAGCAGCCGCGAGATTGTCGACTTTCCGGCGCCACTGGGGCCGACAATCGCCACACGTTTTCCTGCCGGCACAGTAAATGTCACATCGTGCAGAATGGTGCGGCCCGCCTCATAGGTGAAACGCACATGTTCGAATCTGATTTCGCCGCCCGTCACGAACAGTTCCTGGGCCCCCGGCGCGTCCTGGATTTCCGGCGTCTGATGCAGCAGGTTGAACATGCTTTCCATGTCGGCCAGGGATTGCCGGATTTCGCGATACACCGATCCCAGCAGGTTCAGCGGCACGAAAAGCTGCACCAGCATGGCGTTGACCAGCACAAAATCGCCAATGCTGCGGGTTCCCGCCATTACGCCATTGCCCGCCAGGCACATCATCACAACAAGGCCTGCGGCAATGATCGCACCCTGGCCGGTATTCAGAAAGGACAGGCTTTTATTGGTGATCACCGAGGCCTTTTCATATCCCGCCAGCGACTGGTCATAGCGTTTGCTTTCATGTTCTTCGTTGCAGAAATATTTTACGGTCTCGAAATTCAGCAGGCTGTCGATGGCCTTGGTATTGGCTTCGGTATCGCGGTCATTCATGATTTTGCGATGCCGGGTGCGCCATTCCGTCACCGTGAACGTGAACCAGATATAGGCCCCAACCATGCCCAGCGTCGCCAGCATGTACCAGGCATCGAAAACATAAAACAAAATACCGGCGACCAGTATGATTTCCAGTATCGTCGGGATGATATTGAACAGGCTGAAGCGCAACAGATAATCAATGCCTTTGGTGCCGCGATCAATGACGCGGCTAAGCCCGCCGGTGCGCCGGTCCAGATGAAAACGCAGCGACAGCGCGTGCACATGCTGAAACGTGATCAGCGCCAGACGGCGCGCCGCATGCTGGCTGACATCGGCAAACACCGCATCGCGCCCCTGGGTAAATATCTGTTGCAGGGTGCGCGCAAAACCATAGGCCAGAATGAGCGTGATGGGAATCGCCAGCAGATCAAGATTGGCAGCGATACGCCCGGCATTGCCAGCAGCGGCCGCCGCCGCCGCACTGCCGCCCGACGCCTGCGGCCCCAGACTGTCTACGGCGGCCTTATAGAGAAACGGCACATAGACGGTGACGATTTTGGATAGCAGCAGCAGGATGACGGCCAGGACCACGCGCATGCGCAAATCACGCCGTCCGGCCGGCCATAAATAAGGCGCAACCGTCGCCAGTGTCCGCCATTGATTTTCTGGCGCCTGTTTATCGCCGGCGCCGCCTGCAAGTGATCGCACGTTTGTTATACCTGCCAAAAGAAACGGGGCCGGTGTTTATCCCCGGCCCCGCCATCTTAAAGCATATCTTGCTGGTTAGCGAACACCAACACGGCGAATATAATCCGGCGTATACCGGTCCATGGTCAGTTCGTCCGCAAAGTGGTTCAGGGACGGCTCTTCATTGAAGAACTCCTGCGCCGTATAGCGGCCGGCATTCAGATCATAGGACACGAACCCCGCAGTATTGCACGCAGGCACGCCATAATGCACATAGGAGAATTGCTCCTGCGCCCGCCATATTTTGCCGCGCGCGTCATAGCTGGAGGTGGCGACGGTCTGGGCCGTATCCTCATCATGCCAGAATACGCGCCTGGAATAAATATGCCGGGTGTCCGGGCGCACTCTCGCGGTGATCACATTATTGCGGCGCAGTTCATAACGCGGATAATCCTGATTGATGACCACGGGCTTGAACAGGTCCGAATATTTCACATCGGCGCTCGCCATGCGATAATTATTGTGCGAGGTGATGGTCTCGATTCGCCCATTATAGGTCCAGTCATACCGGTCAAGCGCGCCATTGAACATGTTGAACGCATCGATGGTGGACAGGCCGTCATCATTGAAGCTGGGATTGTCATAGGCGATATTCGGCGCGCGGCGCACACGGCGGGTGCCGGGGCTGTAGACCCAGGCTTTGCGTTGCCCCTGCACGGCGTCAATCGTATCGTGAATCAGAACCACATTACCTGCGGCGCGCGCCGGCGCAATCGTGTTATTGATGTAATAGGCCCAGATATTATCAAGCGATTCGGTCGTGGTTTTGGAAGGGTCATTCCACGGAAAAATCACCTCGTCCTGGACTGTGTATGCCGAATACTCACCCCCACGGGTTGGCGCAATCGACACATATTGCCGCGTTATCTTGTACCCGCGATATTGCAGCCGCTGATTAAACATCATTTCGTTGGCATTGTCGGGTATTGGAAATGGCATGCCGTTGATTGACCCGGTAAAACCATCGCCGCTTGCCGATATCACGCCGCTTACCGCATTCTTCTTGTTCGATTCATATATGCTGGGCGGGTTGGCGCAGGAACGCCGGGTCGGGTAGACATTCATCTTGTAGGCGTCGGGATAGGTGGTCAGCAACGCGGTGCTGACTTCCGTCAGCTTATCCGCATATTGCGCCATGTTCGCAGAAGTAATGGTGTATAGCGGCTTATCCGCCGCATACGGATCGGGGTAACGATCCCCTGCCTTGTAGGTGACCCCTGCTGGAATTTCGGACAGACCGCCGGTCCATTCAGGGATTGTCCCGTCCTTGTTGCCAGACTTTTGTGAGCCCAGCGGAGTCAAATCCTTACCCAGCCGCGCGGCAACCTCGGCGGGAACTTCCGCCCCGGCGGTTCCGGCAAAAACGCCCGCTGCAAATAACCCCAATATAAAAGCCGATCGAATGGCCATTAGTCCCCTCCCATGTCGTTGACTACGTTACCGTATGGATCTTGTTTTTTCCTGCTGCGGCTCTGGCGTTTTTTAACTGATATTCACTCGCGCTCCAGATTCGATGTCAGGTCTTATTGTTGATCTTGTGAATAAGCTAATACGAGTCAGCCATGTCACGCCAGTCAAATTTTAACATTGCTTCAAAAATCACGGAATTGTGTGGTGGGGGCTGGGCCCTTTATTTTCCTGATGGCGCGGCAGACGCAGCGGGAATGTCAAATATCTGCCCGGGATAGATCAGGTCGGGATCGCGGATCTGTTGCTTGTTGCTTGTGAAAATCACGCTATAGGCAATACCCGAACCATAGATGCTACGGGCAATTTCCCACAGGGCGTTGCCCTGCATGACCATGACCTGCTGCCCACCCATCACAAGCTGGCCTTGTTCTGCGCGTGAAAACGCCACTTCTGCGCGGAGCAGGACTTTCCCTGAAGGATCAAGCTGATCGGCGCGCAATTTGTGCTCTCCGGCTGCAACGGTCCCGGCATAGGCCAGTTCCCAATTGCCTTTTTCGTCCGCCAGCGCCTCGCCCGCCGCCTGATTATCCAGATATGCCCGCACCAGCCGGCCAGGCCCGGCGCGCCCGGAAAGCATGGCGCCCCCCTCAGGGGCAAGATCAATCCCCGCCACGCTAACGCCGGTTGGGGCTGTATCGGGCAGGCCCTGATCCAGGATACGGGTCGGCTTGCCGGGCCGGCTGACAGCCACGAACACCTCCCCGTCAGGACGATCCGGTACCGAAATAATGGTTGAATCTTTTGATAAAACCGGGCCATTTTCGCCCAATTGGGCGCTAAGCGTAAGCACCTGTGCGCCTGGCTTCAGGGGCGTTTCAGGGATCATCACCCAATCGCCGCGCTTGTCCGCCATGACCTGGCCCAGCACCAGATCGCCGGATTTGACGATCACTTTCGCCCCGGGGGCCGCGCGTCCCGCCATTACGGCGCGCCCGTCGCGGGTAATGCGGACGACGTCGAAACCGGGATCAATGGGGCCTGGCGCTGCCGTACCGGCGCCTGATTCGGTTGCCGCAGTTTTGGATTGCTCCGTCACTGTCTGTCCTTGCTGAAACGCAAACCTGGCGATAATCGCCAGCACGGCAAGCAGGAAAAATGCTAACAAAATCATAATATTGCGCCGTGGCAGTATGAATGACCTGGTTAAATACTTCCGGCGCATCACAGTTCAGTCACCTTTTCCTGTTATGATTAACCATCTGGGATAACATAGAGCAAACCAAGCATGAGCAGGCAAAAATCTATCTGCGTCTATTGCGGTTCAAAGACCGGCAAGAACCCGGTACATGCCGAATCGGCGCGCCAACTGGGAACCTTACTCGCAGACCGCAGGATTCGCATGGTCTATGGCGGCGGCAGCATCGGCCTGATGGGCATTACGGCGCGCGCGGCAATGGACGCGGGCGGTCATGTGGTGGGGATCATCACCCAGCATCTGGAAGAGCTGGAAGTGGGGCTGACGGGTATTTCGATGCGCCATATCGAGGCGACCATGCATGCCCGCAAAATGCGCATGTTTGAAATGTCGGATGGCTTTATTGCGCTGCCCGGCGGTTCCGGCACCCTGGACGAGATCGCCGAAATTCTCAGTTGGCATCAGATCGGATTGCATAACAAGCCCTGTGCGTTGCTGAACAATACCGGCTACTGGACGCCCCTGGTGCAGATGCTGGGCATCATGTGCGATGAGGGCTTCCTGACCGGGGCGGGCCAGGACTATTTCTATCTGGCCGGTACGGTTGAAGCGGCGGTGGATTATATTGAGCAGCACAGCAGCCGCAGTATTGACGCCAAGCGGGTTATCGACGCCAGACATCCATAATGCTATATCGCTGCGACAGCCTTTTTTATCCAGTCCGAAATGAGGAAGCAGCATGAGCAAGATCAAGGTCAAAAACCCCGTCGTTGAACTCGATGGCGACGAAATGACGCGCATCATCTGGCAGATGATCCGTGAAAAGCTGATCCTTCCCTATCTGGACGTGGATTTGAAATATTATGACCTCGGCATGGAAAACCGCGATGCGACCGATGATCAGGTCACCATCGATTCGGCCAATGCGATCAAGCAATATGGCGTGGGCGTAAAATGCGCCACCATCACCCCGGACGAGGAACGGGTGAAGGAATTCGGCCTGAAAAAAATGTGGAAATCGCCCAACGGCACCATCCGCAACATTCTGGGCGGCACGGTGTTCCGTGAACCGATCATCATGCAGAATGTGCCGCGCCTGGTGCCGGGCTGGACCCAGCCCATCGTGATCGGCCGTCATGCGTTTGGCGATCAGTACAAGGCGACGGATTTTGTCGTGCCAGGGCCGGGCAAGCTGACCATGACCTTTACCCCGGCGGATGGCGGCAAGCCGGTGAACTACGAAGTGTTTGATTTTCCCGGCAGCGGCGTCGCCATGGGCATGTACAATCTCGATGAATCGATCCGCGATTTCGCCCATGCCTGCCTGAATTACGGGCTGCAGCGCAAATGGCCGGTCTATCTGTCCACCAAGAACACCATCCTGAAGGCCTATGACGGGCGCTTCAAGGATCTGTTCCAGGAAGTGTTCGACAGTCATTATGCGGATGGTTTCAAAAAAGCCGGCATTATTTACGAACACCGCCTGATCGACGACATGGTCGCCGCCGCGATGAAATGGAGCGGCGGCTTTGTGTGGGCCTGCAAGAATTATGACGGCGACGTGCAGTCCGATACGGTCGCGCAGGGCTTCGGTTCGCTGGGCCTGATGACCAGCGTGCTGATGACCGCAGACGGCAGGACAATGGAAGCCGAAGCGGCGCACGGCACCGTCACCCGGCATTACCGCCAGCATCAGCGCGGCGAAAAAACCTCGACCAATCCGATTGCCTCGATCTTCGCCTGGACCCGCGGCCTGGCGCATCGCGGCAAACTTGATAACACGCCGGAGGTCACCGCCTTTGCAAACAGGATCGAACAGGTCTGCATCCAGACCGTGGAAAGCGATAAGATGACCAAGGATCTGGCGCTGCTGATCGGCCCGGACGAGCCCTGGCTGACCACCGAGGATTTCCTCGATGCGATCGACAAAAACCTGCAAAAGGCGATGGCGTAAGTTTCAGCTAACCGCCGGGGGGCGGCAGCGAAACCAGCCGCCCCCCGGACGGTCCCATGCGCGCAATGGCCGACAGCGGCGCAAGCCGGAAGCCGCGCGCCTCTATATCAACGGCCCATTGCGTGAGCGCGCCGATGGTCGCCGGATGCGGATGGCCGATCGCAATGGCGTAGCCGTTGCGTTGCGCGATCTCCTCGGTCTTGCGAAGCTGTGCGCGGATCATTTCCGGTGTGATCACATTGTCCAGAAACACATCGCGTTCCAGCGCCGTCACCCCGATCGCACGTGCGGTGCTGGCGCCAAGCGTGTGCGGCCCGGTGCGCGAATCCAGAAACAGCAGCCCGCGCTGTTTTAGCTGCGCCATCAGCATGGTCATCGCGGCGCTGTTTTGCGTCAGCCTGCTGCCCATATGGTTGTTGACGCCGACATAGCCTTCAAGGCGCGACAGGTTCCACTGCACATTTTGCGCAAACGCCTCTGGCGTCTGTTCCGACAGCAGGGCGTGCGGGCCGGGATCCTGCCCGTTTGCGGCCTCCATCGGCAGATGCGCCAGCACTTCATGGCCACGCGAACGCGCCCGGCGGGCCACCGCCGCCGCATCATGGGCATAGGGCAGCACGGCCATCGTCATGGGCGCGGGCAGGGCCAGCGCCGCCGCCACATGGGCGGGCGCAACGCCCAGATCGTCGATGACAATCGCGATCAGCGGCAAATTGCCTGGATTGGCGGGGCTGGCTTGCGCATGCCGCGTCCAGGCCTGTGGCTGCATGGCGTCCGGCGCAGGGGGTGCGGGCCGGGCCTCCCCGTGAAGCGGCGGGGGAAGAAGACGCGCCGGAGCGTCCGGAATGGGTGGCGCAAACGGCCCCATAAGGGTTGCCGGGGGTTTCTGAAAGCCGGAGAATGTCTGCGGAATCACATGGATGGGGGGTTGCGCGGGGGCATCCGCCACCGGCATCTGCTTCTGGCCCCGGCTGCCCAGCCACCATCCGGCGGCCGCCATCAGCAGAACGGCAAGCATAAGAACAGCGCCAAATTTGCCATGCCCTGAAGTCATACTGTACTGCCCCGTTCTCTGCGACTCGCGCCCGTCTTTTTAACATGTAAAGGCAAAACCAGAGTCTTTCCGTTTTAAGTTAACGCTCTACGACGTCATCGCGAGCCACGTAGTGGCGTGGCGATCCAGGAGCCACAAACAAAGGCTTTCGCGTGCGACTCCTGGACTGCCGCGCTTCGCTCGCAGTGACGGCGAAGTTTTGTTGATTCAGTCAATCACAGAAAGACTCTGGCACGAAAGCTTGCGATCCGGGGGGGCTGTGGCCGGGCTGCCTTTCACGTCCCAGGCGCCGGGAATTCACAAAAGCCAAAAAATGTGACGAAATATCAAAATTATAATAGTCATTAGAAAAATAATATGATTTAATACTATCCATCGGCAGCCCAAGTGGATGCTGGTGCCCATGATGCCGCCCGATCCTTGATTGTGCGTCATCATCCTCACATGGAACTGCGGTCCGCCTTCCCCCAAGGCGGACCTTTTTTTTGCGGCATGCAATCCAGCGCCATGAATAAAGGCTTTACACTGCGGCCTCTGGATTGCTTCACTGCGTTCGCAATGACGCGGAGAGGGCGGATGAAACAGCCAGCAGTGTATATCATGGCAAGCAAACGCAACGGCACAGTGTATACCGGCGTGACCTCAAACCTGCCCCAACGGGTTTACCAGCATAAACATGCTGTAACCGGCGGCTTCACATCGAAATATGAATGCGGCATGCTTGTTTATTATGAGGCCCACGGCGATATGGCCGCCGCCATAACCCGGGAAAAACAGATCAAGGCCGGTTCCCGGAAAAACAAGCTGGCGCTCATTGAGAAAGCCAATCCTTCCTGGAAAGATTTGTACGAGGAAATCATATAAGCCCCCCCGCGTCATTGCGAGGAGCGTGAGCCGCGCGGCAATCCAGAGCGGCGCGGCCCCCCCCACCGTCATTGCGAGGAGCGCAGCGACGCGGCAATCCAGAGCGGCGCGGTAAGGCCTGTGTTTGCGGCCTCTGGATTGCTTCACTGCGTTCGCAATGACGAAGGTGGGTGACCTCTGTCACACAAAGGCCACAACGCCGGAATTTTATCAGCCCGCTACAGAAAATATGGTTGACGGCGCACCCCAACGCGGCTATTACCAAGTCACTGTACTTTGGGATGCGTCTGTAATGGGGGCGTCCCGCTGCGGACAATACCGGCTTTTTTAACGAATCGCTTGTATTCGGATGCGGAAGAACGAATAAGTTTTACGAATTCGTTTTACGAATAAGTTCTGAAGTACTAAAAGGTTCTAATGCCTGGGGTTTCCCGGCGCCGGTTGATGAAGTGGCGATGCGCCTGACAGGGCGCGGCGCGCCACGGGGTCGGCGGCCGGGGCGGGCAACAGAAATGGAAACGAAATCCCGGGCCCCCTGGATAACCAGGGGGTCATATTGAACAGCCTGAACAGTCAGGCGGTTCGAAACCTTAGGAGAAGCTTAACATGGCTGCTATTGATGATATCTCTGCCCTTTATGTCGGTTATTTCAACCGCGCGCCGGATCCGGCGGGCCTGAACTTCTGGGTGACGCAGTACACTGCGCTGGGCCAAACGCCTGCGGCGCTGTCGGGCATCGCCAACAGCTTCGCGCAGGTTCCCGAATCCACGAACCTCTACAGCTTCCTTTCCGCCCCGCTGATCGGCTCCCCCACCAGCTTCCTGGCCAGCGTCTATCTCAACCTGTTCGGCCGTGCGATCGACGCCGCCGGTTCCGCCTTCTGGGCGGGCCAGTTGGCCCTGCCGGGCGCCGCCGTGGGCCGGATCATTATCAACATCATCAGCGGCGCGCAGGGCGATGACGCCCTGGTGGTCACGAACAAAAGCCTGGTTGGCAAAAGCTTCGCCCAGACCCTGATCAACACCAATACGGCGTTCAATGCGGGGCTGGCCGCCACCGCGCTCACCGGCGTAACCAAGGACGCCGCCACGGCCACCGCCAAGATTCTGGCGAACGACACCGCGATTGCCGCCACGGCAGGCAGCGCAGGCGGGCAGACATTTGTTCTGACAGCCGCAGTGGATGTTCTTAACGGCACGGGCAGCAATGACACGTTCATTGCCGATAACTCCGGCGTAACTCCCACGCTTACCATCGCTGACCAGCTTAATGGCGGCGGGGGCACGGGCGATCTGCTCAGCATCTTCCTGGCTGCGGCGGCCACAACCACCGGCCAGCCCACCTTCAGCAACATTGAAGCCGTCAAGATCACCGGCGGTGCGATCGTGGCCTACACTGCGGCGACCGGTACGACTGCCCTGACGATTGATTCACCGGTTGTGAACACGGCTGCCACCTTCACTCTTGCCGGGCAGGAAATTACGCTGGCAAATCATGTTGTAACCGCCGCCACCACCACGACGATTGCAGCGGCGGCCACGGCCACGCACACGTCGCAGAAAGTGACGCTCAGCAATGAGAGCAGGACGGCTGCCAACGTCAACACGATTGACATTTCAGGCACCAAGGTCACGACGCTGAATCTTGTTTCCACGGGTGCGACGAACACCATCACCCTGACCGATACGGGCGCGGCGCTGGCGACACTGAATATTTCAGGCGACAAAACCCTGAACCTGACAGAGTCTCTGGCAACACTCACCACCATTGATGCGTCAGCGGCCACGGGTTCGGTCAACGCCAATGTGACCGGCGCTGCCTTCACGCCTGCCTTCAAGTTCACCGGCGGTTCCGCCAATGACAGCATAACCTTTGCTGACAATGCGCTGGCCACACTTACTTCCGGCGCACAACTTGTTGGCGGCGCGGGTGCGGCGGACAAGATCGGTATTTTCGATACCGTCCTGTCGGCCACTGAACTTGGACGCATTAACCAGGCGACCGGCTTTGAAGTGTTGGGCCTGAATGCAAGTATTTCCGTTGACGCCAGCACCATTCCAGGCTTCAAGGCATTCTCGGTTGACACGGCGGGTACGACGTCATCCATCGTCAGTATCGCTACCGGCAGCAGCACGACCATTACGGCAAACACTACCTCGCTGACATTGGGCACAGCGGTTGGCGTGATCGATCATGCCATTACGCTGGGCACCCCCGCCACCGCGGGTGTCACCGTCGGCGCGCTGGTCATCACCGGCATCACCAGTGTGGCGCTGGCCTCCAGCGGTGTGTCGGCCAACACCATCACCGCGATAACCAACAGCGACAACAGCAACTTCACCGTCACCGGCTCACAGGCCCTGACAATGACGCTGGGCGCCGGTACTGCTGTCGGCAGCAAGGTTGACGCCTCGGCGTTGACGGGCGCGTTCAATGTCACAGGCAGCAATATTGCAGGTTCTGGCGACATCCTGATCAGCGGCTCAGGCAACGATACCATCAACGGCGGCAAAGGCGCTGATACCATGACCGGTGGTGCGGGCGCTGACATCTTCACCTTCACGAGTGCGGCTGCCGCTAATGCCAGTGGTGCGGTCTTCGGGCAGGCGGATGTGATCACCGACTTTGTCCGCGGCGTCGACAAGCTGCAGTTCAGCACTGCCGACGTAGTGTCGGGTCAACAGGCTGCGGTGACTGCTGCAGTTGCCGCGTTGGCGGTGGGTTCCAGCGATGCCGCGATTGCCGCTGCAATGGCGGCGGCCAGCACCACTGACCTTGGTGTTTCGTTCGCGACATTTGGCGGCAACTCCTATGTGTTGTATGAAACCACTGGCGCCAGCGCAGGCGTAGCGGCGGACGACGTGTTCATCAAACTGACCGGCGTCACCACCCTGCCGACCTTCGCGGCCGACGTTATCGCCTAAAGGCGAAACCGCCTGCCACTCCGGCAAGGCATATAAAAATCCCAAAACCCCCGGGCTTCGGCCCGGGGGTTTTTCTTTGTCCGGGAAAAGGGGTCAGGAAAAGGGGTCAGGTCTTGACATGACAGTTTTTCAGCCATCTTCTCCTGCGTCATTGCGAGCGGCGCAGCCGCGTGGCAATCCAGAGCACCCCGGGCACAGGCTTTCCCGCAAGGCCTCTGGATTGCTTCGCAGCGCTCGCAATGACGCAGCGCAGAGATTAACAAAGGGGACGCTTCCCTAACAAAGGGGACGCTTCCCTTTTAACAAAGGGGACGCTTCCCTTTAATTTCATCGCCCCCTCACCCCGTCCCTCTCCCACAGGGGGAGAGGGGGCCAGCCCGCTTTCATTAAGAATTTTAAATTAACGGAACAAAGGGGACGCTTCCCTTTAATAGGCCTCTTTATGAAAAGGGGTCAGGTCTTGACATGACAGTTTTATAAGATTGAAGCACCCCACCCACTGTCATTGCCCGGTTTAACCGGGCAACCCACGCCCACACCACGCACAGGCCCGCGCGCGTGTCGCCCCCGGGACCGGCCCTGGCCGGCCCGGGGACAAGCATGGATTACCCGCATAAAGCCACTACTGTCCGGTTATTGACGACACGGTTGGCTGCAACATCTTGTGATACCTGTTATTTTTGATGATTTACAGGTGTCACCGACTTGAATGGCGAATCTGGTTCAGAATGCTTTCTCACTGTTTT